>Ga0247839_1003687_pt1 | contig 20704 bp, 20 predicted proteins | sample LaCruzMarch2015__6_FD_192405 | JGI IMG/M metagenome (GOLD analysis project Ga0247839, IMG submission 192405) | Freshwater microbial communities from meromictic Lake La Cruz, Castile-La Mancha, Spain - LaCruzMarch2015_16m | ecosystem: Environmental > Aquatic > Freshwater > Lake | place: Spain... | reverse complement strand
TTTATGCTTATCACCATGGCGCAAATAATTCATTTTGTCAGACATGGCGAAGTTCATAATCCAGAAAAGATTCTTTACGGTCTACAACCTGGATGGCGTCTTAGCGATCGCGGTAACGAAATGGCCTCCGTAATCGGTGAATGGTCAGCGAAGTTAGATTTAGGTGCAATTCATTCATCACCACTGCAGCGAGCACAAGAAACTGTTGCTCCAATTATTGCAAAACATAAACTTTCTTTAACTACAGATAAGAATTTAATTGAAGCTAGCAATATCTTTGAAGGTAAAAAATTTGAATTAGGAAGTGGAGTATTACGCCATCCAAGTTCTTGGCGTTACTTGTATAACCCATGGAAACCATCATGGGGAGAGCCATACGAACAGTTAATAAGCCGAATGCTAAAAGGATTATTTGCTGCTCGCGACGCAGCCGGTAGTAAAGATGCAATCTGTGTTTCACATCAATTACCAATTTGGATTTTACGCTCTGCGGTAGAGGGGCGAAGATTGTTACATGACCCAAGAAAGCGTGAGTGTTCGTTGGCATCGGTAACATCATTTGAATTAGATAGCGAAGGAATGATTTCTTCAGTTTCATATTCAGAGCCGGCAAAACATTTACTGCCCAAAAAATAATGAAATTTATTTCAAGTTTTTTAAGCTTACTGCTTCTTACTGGATGCGCTGGCGGCGGCATGTCAGCTCCGAACGAGAACTCATTTATTGCTGGCAGTGGAAATGCCGTGTTCTTAAAAAAGTCAGAACGTAAAGATGCACCCAAAATATCTGGCACGACTTTAACAACTGGCTTTAAAACTCTTAATTTAAATCAAGTGACAGTAATTAATGTTTGGGCGTCATGGTGTGCTCCATGCCGAGCAGAAGCGCCGGTCTTGCAAGACTTTTCGATTAAGTACCCAGAGGTTCAATTTGCGGGAATTTTAACTAGAGATAATCTATCTTCTGCAAAAGCATTTTACGAAAACTTTAATTTAACCTATCCAACATTTATTGATGACGCATTATTATTAGGTTTTAGTGGATCAATAATTCCGAATGCAATTCCAACGACACTCATTATCGATAAAAATGGTAAAGTTGCTGTTCGGATAAGTGGTGAAGTAACTGTTGCGACTTTTAAGAAAGTGCTAGATAGGGTATTAGCTGATGAGTAATTTTTTTGTTAATCAAATCTTTGATGCCAATCTGCTTATTGCAATGGCAATTGCATCCCTGGCTGGACTAATCTCATTTTTCTCACCGTGTGTTATTCCCTTAGTTCCTGGCTATCTTGCTTATGCATCCGGAATGGGCGATAGTCGAAACAGAAGTAGAGTATTACTTGGGTCAGTACTTTTCGTATCTGGCTTTACCGCATTGTTTATTTCTTATGGTTTACTGTTTGGGCAACTTGGTTCAAAAATTGCTCAAAACTCAAGCATTATCTCAGTCTCACTGGGCTTGCTAACTATGGCTCTTGGATTCATATTTTTATTTAATGAAAAGTTTTATAGAAGTTTTAAACCAAGTTGGAAGATGCGAACCGGTTTAATATCGGCCCCATTTATCGGCTTTGCTTTCGGTATCGGCTGGACTCCTTGCATTGGACCTACCTTGGGAGCAGTTCAAGTATTGGCGTTTGAAAGCGCGACAGCACAACGTGGTGCAATTTTGTCAGCTGCATATTGTTTTGGGCTCGGAGCCCCCTTTATCTTAATGGGATTATTTCTAGATAAAGCAGAACCATTTAGAAAAATGATTGCAAGACGTGGAAATTTAATTACTAAAATCGGTGGGTCGCTTCTGATATTAATTGGTTTACTTCAAGTTACAAATCTTTGGGATCAAATAATGAATTCTTTGCGGGACCTAATTACTGGTTTTATCCCCATAATCTAATGAGTACTGTTTTAGATAGTAGATCATTTCTTCGGTGGTGTTGGCGCCAATTAACAAGCATGCGTACTGCACTTATTTTGCTCTTACTTCTTGGTATCGCTGCAATTCCTGGTTCGCTATTTCCACAGCGTAGTCAAAATCCATTACAAGTTAAGCAATACTTTATTGATAACCCAACGCTTGCTAACTGGCTCGATCGCTTCAGCCTTTTTAATGTTTATAGCTCACCATGGTTTAGTGCTATTTATTTGCTACTTTTTATCTCATTAATTGGGTGTGTTCTGCCAAGGAGTATTGGTCATTTAAAAGCAATTGGTGCTGCACCAACAATTACACCGAAATATTTAGATCGAATGGAGCATTTCACTGAAATAAAGAATGTTGACCTGGATTTAGTAGAGGCAAAGCTGCGAAAAATGCGGTTTAGAATCCGTAGAGATTCTAATTCGATTTCAGCAGAAAAGGGTTATGCCAGAGAGAGTGGAAATTTACTTTTTCACCTTTCACTAGTGTTAATTTTAATTGCTGTCGGAATCGGATCATTGTTTGGCAGCAAGGGCGATGCGATAGTAAATCTGGGTGATCGATTTATAAATACACCTACTTCTTACGATATTTTGGGCTTTGGAAAGTATCAGGCAGAGGATTCATTGCCGCCATTTTCGCTAACGATTAAAGATTTTAAAGCCGAATATGATCCGGCAACTAATGCACCACTTGATTACACTTTAACAGTCTTAGCTGCTAATCCAGCAGGATCGAAAGAAAATACAGAAATTATAAAGGTAAATAAACCACTTACATTTGGAAGTACTAAGGTTTTTCTACAAGCCAATGGTTATTCACCAATTGTTATTGTAAAAGACAAGAGCGGCAAAGTTATATTTGATGGCCCAACACCTTTCTTGCCGCAGGATGCAAACCTTTCTTCGATCGGAGCAATAAAAATCCCTGACATGCAGCCGCAGATTGGTTTTGTTTCTTCATTTTTACCAACTGCTGATCGAGATCAAATTCGCGGCGGTTTTTCTTCTTACCCAGAAGTTTTAGATCCACGATTATTACTTTCAGTTTGGAAAGGTGATTTAGGTCTAAACACAGGCGTTCCGCAATCGGTTTATCGGATTGATACCAGCAAAATGGAGAGAATTGGCTTGAAAGCCTTAGTACTTAATGAGAGCTATGACTTCGGTGAGGGCAGCATCACATTTACAGGATGGAAGCCTTGGGTTAATTTACAAATCATTAATGATCCCGGGAAAGGATACGCTTTGCTCGGTTCGATTCTTGCGATCTCTGGTTTACTAATCTCATTATTTACTAGACAGAGAAGAATTTGGATTAAACAAGGTCGAAAGACACAAGTTGCAGGTTTAGCAAAAAATGGCATACCAGGTCTTGAAGATGAGATTAAAAAACTAGTAAAGGAGTTAGGTAGTGAGTAATACATCAACAGCTTTACTATCAAACGATTTTATTTATGCTTCCATGGCTTTATATACACTTGCTTTTTTTGCGCATGCAGTTGAAGTTGCTTGGTCAGTTAAAACCCCAGCCAAATCGGTTAAGAAAACAAAACTAGATTTTTCAAGAACTGAGCGGGTTGGCAGATTGGCAAGCGCTTTCATGGTCTTAGGGTTCCTACTGTTAACGGCTGGAGTTGTTCTCCGTGGAATATCAGCCAATAGAGTTCCGTGGGGAAATATGTATGAGTTTTCAATAACAGGTGCACTAGCTTTTTCTGGTGCTTATTTATTTGCACTTAAAAAATATAAGTTACGGTGGCTAGGACTTCCAGTTTCACTGGCCGTGCTTCTAACTTTAGGAACTGCAATAACCCTGCTTTACCGACCAAGCGCCCCACTTGCTCCCGCATTAAAATCAACTTGGTTAGTAATACACGTTTCAGCAGCAATTATCTCTGGCGGAGTATTTCTGTTAGCAAATGCTATTGCTGGCGCTTATTTAATTTTAGATCGCTATGAACAAAAAGGTGTTCGCCCGATTTGGGCGCAAAAGCTTCCAACACTTGAAGTTCTAGATAATCTTTCATATCGATTAGTTGCATTGGTGTTTCCACTTTGGACTTTTGCAGTTATCGCTGGTGCTATTTGGGCAGAGTCTGCTTGGGGCCGCTACTGGGGTTGGGATCCAAAAGAAACTTGGGCATTTATTACTTGGGTCGCCTACGCAGCATATTTACATGCGCGGGTAACAGTTGGTTGGCGAGGTAGAAAAGCAGCATGGCTATGTTTGTTTGCTGGTTCAACCTTCTTGTTTAATTACATATATATAAATGTGTGGGGAACTGGTCGCCACACATATTCTGGCTTATAACTTTCTTAAAAAGTCCGGATCATCATCAGGCGGAATTATTCGCCCACGTCCACCACGATTTTGTCCAGGCTTTCTTGGCCTGCCGGCAATAAACCAACCAATTGCGCCAAATGATCCAAGAAATAAAATTATTAATAGCCATCCCCATTTTGGGAAACGTCTTACGTTTTCTTGGGGAGTTACTGCGCAATCGATAAAGGCAAAAATATTGATTATTGCCGCTAGCACCACTAGGTATTTAAGCATGTGCTTAGTTTACACCTAATTTAATATTAAATAACTAAGGCAAGTGATATCAACACTGCGGTAATCAATTGAACCCTTGCTGTTTTGCCTAAAACAGATATTAGCTCTTCCCCTTTGGCTCCGCGTAATACCTGCATTAAAACTTTATATGCCAAGGGTAAACAAATCATTACAACGGCTATTTGCCGATTGATACCTATCGCTAACAGCACAGTTAGTTGCGTGATTAGCAGTAAAAATGCATAGAAAAATCGAGTTTTCTGATCACCTAACTTAACTGCCAAAGTTCTTTTGCCAGCCATTTCATCTAATGGACGATCACGAAGATTGTTTATTACCAAAATTGCGCACGATAGTGACCCAATTGGAATAGATAGCAAAACTATTTGCCAGTTTATTTGCTGAGTCTGAACATAGTAACTTCCAATAGTTGCAACTAAGCCAAAGAAGATAAAAACTGAAAACTCACCAAAACCAAGATAACCGTATGGCTTCTTCCCACCGGTGTAACCCCAAGCGGCTAAAACCGAGATTAATCCAACTAAAATTAGCCAAAGCGTTGTATTTATTGAGAGTAGCGTCCCGGCAATACAAGCGGTGGCAAATGATATAAATGCTGCTGTTCTAACTGCCTTTGCACTAGCTAAACCAGAAGCAACTAATCTTGTTGGACCAACACGATTAGCGTCAGTCCCGCGAATGCCGTCCGAGTAATCATTTGAGAAATTAACTGCAATTTGCAGGGAGAGCGCAACAATTAAAGCCAAACCAGCATTTATCCAATCAATTTCAGTCGCAAGAGATGTTCCAACTAACACTGGTGCCAATGCTGCTGGCAGAGTTTTAACTCTTGCTCCTAATACCCACCTATTCAATTACCACCCATAATCTTTATCGCTAAGTTTTTAGCAGCTCGTCTATCTGGCTTGCCAATAGCAGTTGTAGGAATTTGCTCAAATAAGAATACCTCTTTTGGTGATAAAAGTGAGCCAACACTTTTCTTTATCTTCTCAATTGAAAGATTTGAAGTACTACCAAGACAGAGTTTTTCACCCCAAACTTCATCAGGGAGGGCAAATGCAATAATCTCTTGATTTGGAATTAGCTCCCTGATTTTTTCTTCTACAAGTGTTAGTGAGATATTTTCACCGCCAGAAATAATCACCTCATCCGCTCTGCCATTAACTTTAAGGAAACCAGCAGATAGTTCTCCGATATCAGTACTCTCAAACCAACCATCAACGCCGATCGAAGTTAGCTCGCCTTTTTCAGATAAGTATCCACTTGCAATCATTGGCCCAGTTAATTGGATTAATCCATCACCAGTTAACTTCACTGCCACGCCATCAAGCGGCTTTTGGTTATAAACACAGCCACCACTCATTTCAGTCATTCCATAGGTGGTGACAATTTTTACATGTTTACTTGTAGCCTCTTTTTTTAATTTATCACTTACGGGACCACCACCAACTAAAACCGCCTCAGCCGCAGTCAAATGTTCAAGTAATTTAGCATCACTAGTTAACGCTTTATAAAGTTGAGTCGGAACGATTGAAATGAAATCGGCATCAACATAGTTTGTAGCGTTTCGATTATCAATTACTCTTGAGCCAAGCGCAGTTGCTCTAATTAATACATTTAAACCTGCAATATGAGTTGTAGGTAGCAGCAAAGACCAACTATCTCCTGGTACTGCACCTAAATATTTATGGCTGGCATTTGTAGAAGCAATTAATGCCGCATCCGAGATAGCGACTAACTTTGATTCTGCAGTTGAGCCAGAGGTACTAATCACTAGCGCAATGTTTTTATCTACCTCTTTAACATCTATTTGTTTAGTTGATAGCGCAGGTCCTGAGCCTTCGAGCGCCTTGGCTAAATTTTCTTGCAGCTGTGGGATTGACCACTCAGGCTGGATAGGAGTTAATGCGCGAAGTTCTTTTTCTCCCATAATCCCCGTAGGCTATCTCTTATCTAATTCCCTTTTAACCTTTGGAGCCCGCCTTGAGCAAGCCAATCAAACGCCAACCAGGAGATCGCACTATTCCTAAGTGGCAAACGGGATCAGGTGGGGAGAAATTTACTGATATTACATACCAAGTTGCAGACGGCATGGCAAAAATAACAATCAACCGTCCGGAAGTTAGAAATGCATTTCGGCCACAAACTCTTTTTGAATTATCTGACGCTTTTAATTTAGCTCGAGACAACGATCAAGTTGGTGTAATTATTTTCACTGGTGCCGGCGATGAAGCTTTTTGCTCAGGCGGTGACATAAATGTGCGCGGAGATGATGGCTACCTTGGCAATGACGCGCTGAGTAAAAAAGGAATTGGCCGATTAAATGTTTTAGATTTACAAGTACAAATTCGGCGCACACCAAAACCAGTTGTGGCTATGGTCGCTGGTTGGGCAATTGGTGGCGGACATGTGTTGCATGTTGTTTGTGATTTAACAATTGCAGCAGAGAATGCAAAGTTTGGTCAGACCGGACCAATGGTTGGTTCATTTGATGGTGGATATGGAGCTGGCTTGCTAGCAGCCCATGTTGGACAAAAGAAAGCTCGCGAAATTTGGTTTCTATGCCGTCAATATGATGCTCAAGAAGCACTTGATATGGGATTAGTTAATGCAGTTGTGTCAGTTAAAGAGTTAGAAGCCGAAACAGTTTCTTGGGCAAGAGAAATGCTACGTCACTCACCAATGGCACTTCGATTACTAAAAGCAAGCCTTAATGCGGCAGATGATGGTTTAGCAGGCGTTCAGCAATTAGCTGGGGATGCCACCATGTTGTTCTATTTAACAGAGGAAGGTCAAGAAGGACGCAACGCCTATCAAGAAAAGCGTGAGCCAGACTTAATAAATTTCCTAAACGACCTTAAGTAATGTTTCCATTCAAATTACAAGTAGTTTCAATTCCAGTCAAAGCAAATTTTCGCGGAATTAAAAATCGAGAAATTGCTCTATTTGAGGGACCAGTTGGCTGGAGCGAATTTTCGCCATTTATTGAATACAGTAATAAAGAATCTAGTACCTGGCTAAGCGCTGCAATTGAAGGTGCTACCAAAGAGCCACCAACGCCAATTAGAAACGAAGTACAAATAAACGCTACTTTGCCTAACGTAAAAGTGAATGAGGTGAAAGAATTATTGGCTGGCTTTGATGGATGTAACACTATCAAAATAAAAATTAATGATTTTGAGGCCGATCAGGCACTTTTAATTGAATGTTTAAAGGAAGTTCCGAAAGCTAAGTTTCGACTGGATGTAAACGGTGGTTGGGCGCTAGAAGAGGCAATTGCAAATGTGCAGAGTTACGAAAGCGCATTTGGAAGTTTAATTGAATACATTGAGCAACCCTGTACTGATTTCGCAGATCTAAACAGCTTACGTAACAACACTGGAATTAAAATCGCTGTTGATGAATCAATAAGAAAATATTTGGCTGGTGATTTAACTCGTATTAAAGAGGTTGCCGATATCGCGATAATCAAGTGGGCGCCCACTGGTGGAATTACTGCAGCATTAGAAGTGATTGAAAAAATAGATCTACCAGTAGTTATCTCAAGTGCGTTAGACAGCAGCGTTGGTATTTCACATGGATTATCGCTAGCTGCGGCCGTGCCTAATCTTTATGGTGCGTGTGGACTTGGCACAGTCAGTTTATTGGAAGGTGATGTAACAAGTGATTCACTCATTCCAATCCATGGGATTATAAATAACCGTAAAGTAACTCCTGATCGAATTGAAGAATTTAAAGCAGAATCTGGCCGACAGAAATGGTGGCAAGATAGAGCCAATAGAGTTTATGAAGGAGGCTTATTTTGAGTAATTCAACAAAATTAGCTCATTCATTACTTAGGCAGTTAATAGAGGTTGGAGTTAGTGATTTTGTAATTTCACCTGGATCACGGAACGCACCACTTTCAATTGCTTTAGGGGAAGCAGCAAGCAAAGAGATTATTGATTTGCATATAAAAATTGATGAACGTGGTGCTGCCTATTACGCACTTGGAATCTCTAAAGCAAGTAATAATTATGTGGCAGTTATTTGTACAAGTGGTACCGCGGCGGCAAATTTTCATCCAGCGGCTTTAGAGGCTTTTCATAGCAACAACAAATTAATATTGATTACTGCTGATCGGCCAGCCCGACTACGGAAAACTGGTGCAAATCAAACAACTGATCAAGTGAACATTTACTCAGTTGTTAAAACCCATGATTTTGCGGCAGAGATAGAGATTAAAAAACTTTTAACTGGGAGTCCAGTACATCTAAACGTTCAATTTGATGAACCATTAATTGAAAGTGAAAAAACAGATTGGCTTGCTGGTTTAAAAATATTACTGCCTAATTACGAAAATAAAATCAGTGGAAGATTAGAAGTTGGTAGCGGGGTATTAATCATTGGACATGATCGAGCTGGTTATTCAGTAGCGGAAGTAAACACTTTTGTGAGTAAATTGAATTGGCCAGTAATTAGTGAAGATCCAATCTCTTTTCCACAATCAATCGCCCATGCATCTTTATTCTTGTCTGATCCTCAAATAGCCGCAAAACTAACCCCAGAGAATGTGATTGTTATTGGACGAACCACTTTATCTAGAAGTACCAATACATTCATAAATCTAGCTAAAAAAGTAATAGTTATCGATCCACGAACTGCTGATATAGACAGTAAGAGAGAAGCGGATCTAATACTTAAGGCATTACCGAATGAGGTAGTGAGCGTTAAATCAGATCAAAGTATTTGGCATGTGGCTTCAGAAGCCGCTGCAATTCAATTAGAAAATTTAGTTTGGTCTGAACAACTTGCGATTACAACAATATGTGAGCTTTTACCTGACGAGAGTGCATTGTTTGTTGGATCATCAAGACCTGTGCGTGACATCGAAGCCTTTGCCCATCCTCGCAGTGGCGTTTCAGTATTTGCCAATCGGGGCTTGGCTGGAATTGATGGGAATATTTCAACTGTATTTGGAGTAACAAATGAATTTGAGAGAACTACTGCAATCCTGGGAGATCTAACATTTCTTCACGATATATCAGCTCTTACAAATGCAAGTGTTGGAAATCTTCGTATTTTTGTTATAGATAATAATGGAGGGGGAATATTCTCAACATTACCTCAAGCAAATACAGGTAATTTCGAGCAACTTTTTGGAACTCCCCATAATTTAGATTTACTTAAAGTTATTGCTGGGTTTGGGGCATCGGTTATAAAAATTACGAATTTAAGTGAACTGCATTCAGTAGCAAGTAAAGAAATTAAAGGATTTGAGGTTGTAGTTGTAAATGTGCCAAGCCGTGAAAGCAATGCTGATCAGTTGAAAAGTATTACTCAAAGAGTTTCAAGCGCGGTTCGCATTGGCATTAACTTAGCCTGACTCTCTGCGTATTCATTGGCTGGATCTGAGCCAGCAACAATCCCGCAACCAGCAAAAATTCGAATTGATTTGTGATCATCCGATAGTTGGCCACAACGAAGCGCAATTGCAATTTCACCATCACCATGAGCATCAATCCAGCCAACAGGCCCGGAGTATCGACCGCGATTCATCTCTTCAAGAGATGCGATAAGTTTTTTAGCCACATCAGTTGGCGTTCCACAAACTGCCGCAGAAGGATGTAATTTTTCAATTAGCGTAAAAATATCTGCCTGCTTTGCGCTGTTATTCAATACTCCAGTTACATCAGTAGCAAGGTGCATAACATTAGATAGGTGTAAAACAAACGGAGATTCTGGAACATTTGTTGAAGAACAAAACGGCGCAAGTGCATCTGCAACAGACTTAACTGCGTATTCATGTTCCTCCAAATCTTTTGAAGATTTTGCCAAAGAAGCGGCAAGGGCTAAATCACGGTCTTCATTTCCACTTTTTCTAATAGTTCCAGCTAAAACTCTTGAAGTAACAAGTGATTTGCTTAGGCGAACCAACAATTCTGGCGTTGCTCCAATCAAGCCATCTACAAAAAATAGCCATGTTGAGGGGTACTCAATTTCAAGTCGTTGCAATAAATTTCGAATATCAATACTTGTATTTGCTGTCGCAGTTAAATCTCGAGCAAGTACGACTTTCTCCAGTTGACTATTTTTAATCGCGGCAATTGCGGCAGTTACTTGCTCACGCCATCTTTCATCACTTATAGATCCATTTTGCCAGGTAATTTCACTGCTAATAGCTGAGGTAGATATTTGAGTTATCTCTGGCTGACCTTTATTTCCAATCCAAGTTATCCATGATTTTCCATTTTTATGTCCTAAGACTACTTCTGGGATTATCAGGACAGACGTGTCATTTGAATCAAAAGAAAAGGATGAAAAAAGTATTGGCCCAGTGCCACTGCCATGTACATTGTTTTGGATTGAAAATTCAGATAATTGTTCACTCCACCAATTCTTCGCTTTTAAAAATCTATCTTCACCTTTTACTTCAAATCTTTTATATTCGCCAAATCCGATTAAGCCATCACCACTTCGTACCCAGGCAGAAACTAAATCTAAATTTGTATCTGCTGAGGTAAGTATTGGGTGATTACCCAAAATCTCAGTAGTAATTAAAACGGACATTTTAGATTTGCGCCTGTCTATTTGACGGATTTGTAAGTAAAGCCTACTCCTTAGAGAATAGTGCTGTGGTCCGCGCTAATCTAAACAAAGATCCAGATGACGTCTCAAAGATGTTTGACGATGTCGCACATAGATATGACTTTCTAAACGACCTTCTTAGTTTGGGCCGGACAAAGGCATGGCGAAGAGTTGTAACTTCGATCATTGCGCCAAAACCAGGAATGAAGATCTTAGACATTGCAGCTGGCACCGGTTCCTCATCTCGCCCATTGGTTGATAAAGGCGCAGAGGTAACTGCTTTAGATTTTTCACACGGAATGATTGAACAGGGCCGTAAACAAAATAAAAATATAAATTTTGTGCAAGGAGATGCTTTAAAACTTCCATTTGAAGATAATTCCTTTGATGTGACCACGATTTCGTTTGGTCTTCGTAATACTTCAAATACTGAAAAAGCACTCAAAGAAGCGCTACGGGTTACTAAAGATGGTGGCAGAATTGTTGTTGCTGAATTTTCACATCCAGTAAATCCAGTCTTTAGAAAAATATATTTAAATTACTTGATGAAAGCCTTGCCAGTAATTGTTAAAAAAATAAGCAAAAATCCGGACGCATATATCTACCTGGCCGAATCAATTAGGGCCTGGCCAGATCAGGCCGAACTTGCTTCCATAATGCGAGATAGTGGGTTCAAATCTGTGGCCTGGCAGGACTTAACCTTCGGAATTGTCGCAGTTCACATTGGCTATAAGGGTTAAGTGGCTAATGAAACCTTCGGCAAACAATAAGATTTGACCGTATGAATCCCTCAATAAATCCATATGTACCGATCCTGGCGATTGGGGCTATTGGATTTGGTTTTGCCATTTTTTCAATTGTGGCAGCAGCACTTACTGGACCAAAAAGGTATAACCGAGCTAAGTCAGATGCATATGAGTGTGGAATCCAACCATCACCACAAGCAGCAGGCGGCGGAAGATTTCCAGTCAAATATTTCTTAACCGCAATGCTATTTATTGTTTTTGATATTGAAATTGTCTTTTTATATCCATGGGCGGTCTCATTTGATCAGCTGGGATTATTTGGTTTAGTTGAGATGGCTCTATTTATTGGAACAGTTTTTGTTGCTTATGCATATGTTTGGCGCCGCGGCGGATTGGAATGGGATTAGTCGTGGGCCTAGAAGAAAAGTTACCAAGTGGATTCTTACTAACAACAGTTGAAAAGCTTGCTGGTTACATGCGCAAGAATTCATTATGGCCAGCAACATTTGGTTTGGCATGCTGCGCGATTGAAATGATGGCAGCAGGTGCTGGTCGGTATGACTTAGCAAGATTTGGAATGGAAGTTTTTCGTGCCTCTCCTCGCCAAGCCGATTTAATGATTGTGGCTGGTCGAGTTAGTAACAAAATGGCACCAGTAGTTCGTCAGATTTATGATCAAATGGCTGCTCCTAAGTGGACAATTGCAATGGGCGCATGCGCATCTTCTGGTGGAATGTTTAACAATTATGCAATTGTGCAAGGTGTAGATCACATCATTCCAGTTGATATCTATTTACCAGGCTGCCCACCACGTCCTGAGATGTTAATGGATGCAATTTTAAAACTGCATGAGCAAATCGGTAATGAAAAATTAGGTCCTAATCGAGAGAAAATAATTAAAGAGGTTGAAGCTGCTGCCCTTGCTGCTAAACCAACTCATCAGTTAAAAGGATTACTCACATGAGTAAGAACGGAATGTTTGGCGCCAGCGGAAGTGGTGACACATCAGGGTTTGGTGGCCTTGTAATTACAACGACCGTTATTGGCTCAACTCAGCGCCCATTTGGTGGCTATTTCGATCAGGTCGCAGATGATTTAGAAAGAGCTTATCCGCTATTTAGTGATGCGATTGAAAAGGTAGTTGTAGACCGTGGTGAATTAACATTATTTATCAAGCGAGATCGTTTATTTGATGTTGCAAAAATTTTACGCGATCAACTTAGATTTGAGATGTGTATTGGTGTTAGTGGTGTGCATTATCCAGATGAAAGCGGCCGAGAGTTACACGCGGTTTATTCATTACTTTCAATTACTAGAAATCAAAGAATTAGATTGGAAGTTTGTGTTTCAGACAAAGATTCACACGTGCCTTCATTAGTTGAGGTGTGGGCTGGAACTAACTGGCATGAGCGTGAGACGTATGACATGTTTGGAATTATTTTTGATAATCATCCAGGGCTTACTCGAATCTTGATGCCAGATGATTGGCCAGGACATCCACAACGAAAAGATTATCCACTAGGTGGAATTGAGATTGAATACAAAGGTGCAACAATTCCAGCGCCTTCACAACGTCGGAGCTACAAATGACAACATTTACCGATCCATACGCATCCTCACAAGAAACCACCGAAGGACGGGTTTACTCCGTAACTGGTGGTGATTGGGATTCATTAGTTACTGAAATTGGTGCAACTAAAGAAGAGCGTGTGGTTTTAAATATGGGGCCACAACATCCATCAACACATGGTGTGCTGCGTTTAATTCTGGAGCTAGAGGGCGAGACAGTTACTGAAACTAGATGTGGAATTGGTTATCTACATACTGGAATTGAGAAAAATACTGAATTTAGAAACTGGACCCAAGGCGTAACTTTTGTAACAAGAATGGATTACCTATCTCCAATATTTAATGAAACTGCCTATTGTTTAGGTGTTGAAAAGTTACTTGGGATTACAAATGATGTAACTGAGCGAGCAACAGTTATTCGAGTGATGATGATGGAGTTCAATCGAATCTCCTCTCACATGGTTGCGTTAGGAACCGGAGCCCTTGAGCTTGGCGCACTTTCACCAATGATTTTCGCATTTAGAGAGCGCGAGAAGGTATTAGATGTATTTGAAATGATCTCAGGGCTTCGTATGAACATGGCGTATGTAAGACCAGGTGGAGTTGCTCAGGATCTACCACAAGGAGCATTGTCAAAAATTCGTGAAACTATTAAAGAGCTAAGGCATAATTTTAAAGATAATGAAAAATTATTAATTGGTAACTCAATCTGGATCAAGCGTACGCAAGGAATTGGTTATTTAGATTTAGCTGGCTGCACAACTTTAGGAATTACCGGCCCAGTACTTAGATCAACTGGACTAGCTTGGGATTTAAGAAAAGCGCAACCATATTGCGGATATGAGGATTATCAATTTGATATTCCAACAACTGACACCTGCGATGTTTATGGAAGATTTTTAATTAGAATGCAAGAGTTAGAACAATCACTAAGAATCATTGAACAGTGTGTTACTAAGCTGGAAAAATTAGAGGGCCAACCAGTAATGGTTGCCGATAAAAAAATTGCTTGGCCATCTCAATTATCTATTGGTGCCGATGGCATGGGTAACTCTTTAAATCACATTAGAGAGATTATGGGTGAATCGATGGAGGCTTTGATTCATCACTTTAAGTTAGTGACTGAAGGATTTAGAGTGCCAACCGGTCAGGTTTACACATCAATTGAGTCACCGCGCGGTGAACTAGGAGTTCACTTAGTTTCAGATGGTGGAACTCGTCCTTATCGAGTGCACTTTCGTGATCCATCTTTTAATAATCTTCAATCAACTGCTGCAATGTGTGAAGGTGGTCAGATTGCCGATGTAATCGCAGCTGTTGCATCAATTGATCCAGTTATGGGCGGGGTTGATCGCTAATGGCATTTACATCTGAGCAAATTTCAATTATGGATTCAATTATTGCCCGGTATCCACGCAAGCGATCAGCAATCATGCCACTGCTTCACTACGTGCAATCGATAGATGGGTATGTAACCAACGAAGGTATTGAATTAATTGGTGAAAAATTAGAGCTAGCAACTGCAGAGGTAACAGCTGTTTCAACCTTTTATACCCAATACAAATCAAGTCCGGTTGGTGAATACCATGTTGGTATCTGCACAAATACCTTGTGTGCTGTTATGGGTGGAGATGTGATTTTTGATGCAGTCAAAGAGCATCTTGGAATTGAAAATGATGGCGTAACAAATGATGGCAAAGTTTCAGTAGAACATATTGAGTGTAATGCTGCTTGTGATTACGCCCCGGTGGTAATGGTTAATTGGGAGTTTTACGATAATCAAACTGTGCAATCTGTTAAAGATTTAGTAGATGGTGCTAGAAATGGAAATCCACCGGCACCAACTCGTGGGCCTAAAACACTTAGAACTTGGAAACAAAATTCTGCAGTTCTTGCCGGTATTTCAGATGGTCTTGCAAATGAGGGCTTACAAGCTGGCGAGCCAACTTTGCTTGGATTAAAGAAGGCAAAAGGTGGAGCATGAGTAAATTAACTCCAGTTCTCTCTGCACATTGGGATGAAGCAGATTCATTCACCATCGCAGGTTACAAGCGAAATGGTGGTTACAACGCCGTTGCTAAGGCACTTGCGATGGCACCTGATGAAGTAATTCAATTAGTAAAAGATTCTGGATTACGTGGCCGAGGTGGCGCAGGATTTCCAACTGGAAGTAAGTGGGGCTTTATTCCACAAGGAGACAATAAAGAACATTACTTCGTTGTTAATGCGGATGAGTCAGAGCCGGGTACTTGTAAAGATACACCGCTAATGATGGCAAACCCACATGTATTAATTGAAGGCGTAATTATTGGTTCATATGCAATTAGAGCAAACTATGCGTTTATTTATATTCGCGGTGAAGTAACCCATGTGGTGCGCAGAGTGCAACAAGCAATTGAAGATGCATATGCTGCTGGCTTACTTGGTAAGAATATTTTAGGTAAAGGTTTTGATTTGGAATTAGTTCTTCATGTTGGTGCTGGTGCTTATATTTGTGGCGAAGAAACAGCACTACTTGATTCACTAGAAGGCTTCCGTGGTCAGCCACGTCTTCGCCCACCATTTCCAGCGATTGCCGGCTTATATGCAAAGCCAACGGTAGTAAACAATGTTGAATCAGTTTCCTCAGTCCCTGCAATTGTAAATAACGGTGTTGCTTGGTTTAACGCAATGGGAACTGAAAAGAGCAAAGGATTTACGCTCTACTCACTCTCTGGCCATGTTAATAATCCGGGTCAATTTGAAGCACCACTTGGAATTACCTTACGTGAACTTCTAGAAATATCTGGCGGAGTTAGAAGTGGTCACAAATTAAAGTTTTGGACCCCAGGTGGATCATCAACGCCAATCTTTACCGATGCACATTTAGATGTACCACTTGATTATGAAGGTGTTTCAGCAGCTGGTTCAATGCTGGGCACAAAAGCTCTACAAATATTTGATGAAACAACTTGTGTGGTTAGAGCAGTTCTTAGATGGACTGAGTTTTATAAGCATGAATCTTGCGGTAAGTGCACGCCATGTCGAGAAGGAACTTGGTGGTTAGTACAAGTACTAAAAGATTTAGAAGCAGGCAAGGGAACTGAAGCAGATCTAGATAAGTTATTAGATCTATGCGACAACATTATGGGCCGATCATTTTGCGCACTCGCTGATGGTGCAGCCAGCCCAATCATCTCTTCCTTAAAGTATTTCCGCCAAGAGTATTTAGACCACCTAGCCGCTGGAAGATGTCCATTTGATCCAATTGCATCAACATTATTTGTTACGGCAGGTGCTAAATGAGTATCCAAGAGTTAGGCACTGAACAAGCAGTGGAATTAATTACCTGCGTAATTGATGGCTTTGAAGTAACTGTTCCAAAAGGAACCTTAGTAATCCGAGCTGCTGAAAAGCTAGGAATTCAAATTCCAAGATTTTGCGATCACCCACTGCTGGCACCAGCTGGTGCGTGTAGACAATGTTTAGTAGATATTGAAATTAATGGCAGAGCATTTCCAAAACCCCAAGCTTCATGCACCATTCCAGTTGAAAACGGCATGATTGTTAAAACTCAATTAACTTCACCAGTTGCTGATAAAGCGCAAAAAGGAGTTATGGAGTTGTTGTTAATTAACCACCCACTAGATTGCCCAGTTTGTGACAAGGGTGGTGAGTGCCCATTACAAAACCAGGCAATGTCATCTGGCAGAAGCGAAAGTAGATTTGAAGGAGTTAAGCGAACATTTGAAAAACCAGTTGCAATTTCATCTCAGGTTTTGTTAGATCGAGAGCGGTGCGTACTTTGCGCTCGCTGCACAAGATTCTCAGAACAAATTGCTGGTGATCCATTTATAACTTTAAATGAGCGTGGTGCACTGCAGCAGGTTGGTATTTATGAAGATGAACCATTTGATTCTTATTACTCTGGTAACACTGTTCAAATTTGCCCTGTTGGTGCGTTAACCGGAACCTCATACCGCTTCCGGGCTCGGCCATTTGATTTAGTTTCAACCAACTCTGCTTGCGAGCATTGCGCATCTGGATGTTCAATGCGTACCGATGTTCGTAGGGGTAAAACTTTACGCAGACTTGCTGGCGAAGATGCTGATGTCAATGAAGAGTGGAATTGCGATAAGGGCAGATGGGCATTTAAGTACGAGGTCGCTAAGAATCGAATTACTGTGCCAATGATTAGAGGTGCAAGTGGACAATTACAAGAAGCATCTTGGCCTGAAGCATTAGCCGCTGCGGCATCAGGATTAAAAAATGCTAGAGCCGGGGTATTAGTTGGCGGACGGGCGACTATCGAAGATGCTTACGGTTATAGCAAATTCGCTCGCGTGACTCTTAATACAAACAATATTGATTTTCGCGCTCGCACCCACAGCAGCGAAGAGTTAGATTTCTTAGCATCAGCATCGCTTAATGCAACATACAAAGATATTGATAGAGCAGATCAGGTAGTACTAATTAGTTTTGAGCCAGAGGATGAGTCACCAATTGTTTTCTTGCGAATTTATAAGCAGACCCACAAGCGGGCAATCAAAGTTACAAGCATCGCGCCGTTTGCAAGCCGAGGCACTCAAAAATTAAATGCAAAATTGATTAAGACTGCAACGGGTAATGAAGTGGCAGCAATCTCCGCATTAAGTGGATTAACAGCTAAATCAGTGATTTTAGTTGGCGAGCGAGCAGCTGAAACAACTGGTGCTTTATCTGCAGTAATTAAATTAGTAAATGACAGTGGTGCAAAACTAGGTTGGATTCCACGCAGAGCTGGTGAGAAAGGTGCAATTGCAGCAGGGGCACTTCCAAACTTACTTCCTGGCAATCGCCCAATATCTGATGCGTCAGCAAGAGTGGATATTGCAACAGCATGGAGTATTGATTCACTGCCAAGTGAAATTGGCATGAGCTCCACTGAAATCATTAACTCTGATCTACAAGCAGTTTTAATCGGCGGAGTAGATCCAATGGATATTTCATCAGATGCGAAGATAAAACTTGCAAAGAAATTTGTTGTATCCCTTGAAATTAGACAAAGTGATATCACTGATATCGCTTCAGTTGTATTGCCAGTCGCAGCGGTAGTTGAGAAAAGTGGATCATTTATGGATTGGCAAGGTAGTTCCCGTAATTTTGAGGCTGCAGTTGAACAGTCATTAAACCGAAGTGATGTTCACATTCTTTCAATGCTTGCAGATGAGATTGGTAAGCCAATTAATTTAGCAACTGTAAAGAGTGCTAGAAATGAATTTGAGTCAATCGGAAATTGGGACGGATCAAAAAACTCGATGAAGTCAGTTGCAGCTACCTCCGGAATTAGCGCAAGTGGTGATGAAGCAGTTTTAAACTCTTGGCGAAATTTGTTGGATAAGGGTTCAATGCAAGATGGCGAAGACAATCTTGCTGGAACAGCTCGTAAGTCTGTTGTTGTCATTAGCCCGGCGCGAGCTAAATCCCTTAGCGTGAGTGAAAATGATTTAGTAAGAGTTTCAAACGATTACGGTGCAATTACTCTGCCTTGTTCAATCAACGACATTGAGGATTCATCTGTTTGGCTGCCACGTAACTCGCAAAGCAGCCAACTAATTAGAAACTTGGGAACAGTAAGTAATTCAATTGTGCAGGTGGCCAAAGCATGAGTAATGCCGAATTAATTGGCCAAGATCCAGGTTGGGTTATTGCGCTAAAAGGTTTATTCATTTTCGCTGCATGCGTATTTCTTACGATTATGTCAGTTTGGGCAGAACGACGCATAGTTGCCAGAATGCAACAACGAAGTGGACCAAACCGGGTTGGAAAGTTTGGCTTATTACAAGCATTAGTTGATGGCGTGAAGTTGGCGCTAAAAGAGGATTTAATTCCAAAAGCGGCTGATCGAGTTATCTTTGTGCTTGCTCCGATAATTAGTACTACCGCATGCTTCATGGCATTTGCAGTTATTCCACTTACCGGTGAAGTTAATTTCTTTGGTCACCAGACAGTTATGCAATTAACAGATATTTCAGTCGGCGTACTTTATGTATTAGCAATCGCCTCCGTTGGAGTGTACGGAATTGTGTTAGCTGGTTGGTCCTCTGGATCGACCTATCCACTACTAGGCGGACTTCGTTCTTCCGCTCAAGTAATTTCATATGAAGTTGCAATGGGTTTATCTCTAGTTGCAGTATTTATTTACGCCGGCTCAATGTCTACATCTGAGATTGTGGCTGCCCAAGATAAGTGGTGGTATGCAGTAATTCTTTTCCCTTCATTTATTATTTATACAATATCTATGGTTGGCGAAACCAATCGAGCCCCATTTGATTTGGCTGAAGCTGAGGGTGAATTAGTTGGTGGATTCCATACCGAGTATTCATCACTTAAGTTCGCACTATTTTTCTTATCTGAGTATGTAAACATAATTGCAGTTTCAGCACTTGCAACTACATTATTCCTTGGTGGGTATCACGCACTTCCTGGCCTGGGCTTTACTGAACAATGGTTAGGTGGCTGGTTCACATTGGTTTGGTTCTTCGTAAAGGTTTTAGGATTCTTCTTCGTCTTTGTTTGGTTGCGTGGCACATTACCTCGCCTACGTTATGACCAATTTATGAAGTTTGGTTGGAAAGTGTTAATTCCTTTCTCACTTGCTTGGATTATGGTGGTTTCAACACTTCGGGTAATGTCCCAAGAACAAGCACCTAGAGTAATAATTATTGCCTTCATATTTTCAATAGCGTTGATCTATATTGCGGTTATATCCCTAATCGATCGTCAGAAAGTTAATCTTGCTAAAGCCGCTAAGGTGACAAACTCTGACGAACCTAGCTTTCCAGTGCCTGCAATTCCAAACTCTAGATCGGAGCAATTAAATGGCTGATGAATTAACGCCTAGGTCTGATGATTTTGGGTTAGCCAAAGCAGATCAATCAAAAACTCCAATCACAAACCATGAGAGTGCGAGCTTTGGCAAGCAACTACTTGGTTTTTGGGTAACTTTTAAAACTATGTTTAAAAAAGTTAATACAGTTCAGTACCCAGAGGTTAAAGAACCAACCGCGGAAAGATTTCATGGCCGCCATCAATTAAATCGCCACCCAGATGGTCTTGAGAAATGTATCGGGTGCGAATTATGTGCTTGGGCATGTCCGGCAGATGCGATTTATGTTGAAGGCGCTGACAATAAAGAAGGTGCACAATTTTCACCTGGAGAGCGATATGGCAAGGTTTATCAAATTAATTATCTTCGCTGTATTTTCTGCGGTCTTTGTATTGAAGCTTGCCCAACGCGTGCGCTAACAATGACCAATGAGTATGAGCTTGCAGATAACACCCGCGGAAAACTAATCTTT
>Ga0247839_1003686_pt1 | contig 20704 bp, 18 predicted proteins | sample LaCruzMarch2015__6_FD_192405 | JGI IMG/M metagenome (GOLD analysis project Ga0247839, IMG submission 192405) | Freshwater microbial communities from meromictic Lake La Cruz, Castile-La Mancha, Spain - LaCruzMarch2015_16m | ecosystem: Environmental > Aquatic > Freshwater > Lake | place: Spain... | reverse complement strand
CCCGCAACGGGGCGCGCATGGCGCTGGCGGTGACCGGGATGGGCGGGCTGGCGCTGCTCGGCGGCGTGCTGCTGCTGGGCGAGATCGTCGGCAGCTATGAGCTGAGCGCGGTCCTGGCCGCCGGCGACCGGATCCGCTCCGATCCGCTCTATCTGCCGATGCTGGTGCTGATCCTGCTCGGCGCCTTTACCAAGTCGGCGCAGTTCCCCTTCCACTTCTGGCTGCCCAACGCCATGGCGGCACCGACCCCGGTGTCGGCTTATCTGCACTCGGCGACCATGGTCAAGGCCGGGGTCTTTTTGCTGGCACGGTTCTTCCCGGTGCTGTCCGGCACCGCGGAATGGTTCTGGCTGGTCGGGCTGACCGGGTTGCTGACGCTCGTGATCGGCGCGGTGATCGCGCTCTTCAAACATGACCTGAAGGGCCTGCTGGCCTACTCCACCATCAGCCACCTGGGGCTGATCACCATGCTGTTCGGCATCGGCACGCCGCTCGCCGCGCTCGCCGGGGTTTTTCATATCATCAATCACGCGACCTTCAAGGCGTCGCTGTTCATGGCCGCCGGCATCATCGACCATGAGACCGGAACCCGCGACATGCGCCGCATCAACGGCCTCTGGGGCTACATGCCCTACACCGCAACGCTCGCCATGGTGGCGGCGGCGGCCATGGCCGGGGTGCCGCTGTTCAACGGGTTCCTGTCCAAGGAACTGTTCTTCGCCGAGGCCGTGGAGGTCGCGAGCCTCTACCGCTTCGGCTGGCTGGTGCCGGCCGCGGTGACTTTCGCCGGCATCTTCGCAGTCGCCTATTCCTTACGCTTCGTCCATGACGTGTTCTTCAACGGCAAACCCGTGGACCTGCCGCGCACGCCTCACGAGCCGCCGCGCTGGATGAAGGTCCCGGTGGAGGTGCTGGTGGCCATCTGCATCCTGGTCGGGATGCTGCCGGCGCTGACGGTGGAACCGCTGCTGGCGGTGGCGGCTGCCGGGGTCTTGCAAGGCCCCTTGCCGGACCACGATCTCGCCATCTGGCACGGGTTCAGTCCAGCCCTGTGGATGAGCGTCATCGCCCTGGCCGGCGGCGGGCTGGTCTATCTCGGGCGCCGCCCCCTGTTCGCCCTGGCCGACCGGGTGGAGGGCCGGTTCGAGGCCCGCCGGGGCTATGACCGGCTGGTGGCGGGGGTCTTCACCCTGACCGCCTGGGTGACCGCCCGACTGGATACCGGTTCGTTACAGCGGATGCTGCTCTACTTCGTGCTGAGCGCGCTGCTGCTCGGCCTCACCGGCTGGTGGGCGACGGCGGCGCCGCTGACCGGCCCTCGCCCGCTGCTGCCGGTGGGCCTGGCCGGCAGTCTGGCCGCCCTGGGACTGATGATCACCGCGGTGCTGGTGGTGGTCCTGCACCGTCAGCGACTCACGGCGCTGATCCTGCTGGGGGCCGTGGGGCTCGGCTGCGCACTGATCTTCTTGTATTTCTCCGCCCCGGATCTGGCGCTCACCCAGTTGTCGGTGGAGGTGGTGACCGTGATCCTGCTGCTCCTGGCACTCTATTTTCTGCCGCAGACGACACCCGCGGAGCCCAGCCGCATCCGCCATGGCCGCGACCTGCTGCCGGCGGTCGCCGCCGGTGGCGGTGCTGCCGCCTTGGCCTGGGCGGTGCTGACCCGACCCCAGGCGTCCATCGCCGACTGGTTCCTGGCCAACAGTCTGCCGGGCGGCGGCGGCACCAACGTGGTCAATGTGATCCTGGTGGATTTCCGCGGCTACGACACCCTGGGCGAGATCACGGTGCTGGCGCTCGCCGCGCTGGGGATCCACGCCATGCTGGAGGGGCTGCAACTCACCGGGCCGGCGCGTGACGATCAGGGCCGCCCGTGGGATCCGGACCTGCACCCGGCCATCATGGCCTCGCTGGTGCGCCTGCTGCTGCCGCTGGCGCTGCTTGTCTCGGTCTACATCTTGCTGCGCGGGCACAATCAGCCGGGGGGCGGGTTCATCGCCGGGCTGATCACCGCGGTCGCGCTGATCATGCAATATCTGGCCAACGGGGTCGCCTGGACCCACGCGCGCCTGCCCGGCGACCTGCATCCGCTGATCGGCGCCGGTCTGCTCATCGCGACCCTGACCGGGCTCGGCAGCCTGCTGCTCGGCTACCCCTTCCTGACCTCGACCTTCACGCACGTCCATTGGCCGCTGGGCGACTTCGAACTCGCCTCGGCCATGGCCTTCGATCTGGGGGTCTATCTGGTGGTGGTGGGTGCAACCCTGCTGATCCTGATCCACCTGGGGCTGGTGCATGACGCGAGCCATCCGCCGACGGATCGAGCACCGGACGCCCGCGGGGCCGACTGATGAACAGCGTACTGAAGATCGCGCGGGACGCATCGCGGCGGGACGCCGCTCCCACGGGGAGGAACGGCTGATGGAGGCGCTGCTGGCCCTGATCATCGGCACCCTGACCGCTTGCGGTGTGTATCTCATCCTGCGTGCCCGTACCTTTGCGGTGGTGCTGGGACTGACCTTCCTGTCCTACGCGGTGAACCTGTTCCTGTTCGCGATGGGCCGACTGGTCGTCGGCCGCCCGCCGCTCATCGACCCGACCGCCGCGGCCTACACCGATCCCCTGCCCCAGGCCCTGGTGCTCACCGCCATCGTCATCGGCTTTGCCATGACCGCCTTCGTCATCATGCTGGCGCTCAAGGCGCGGGCCGAACTGGGAAATGACCATGTGGATGGAATGCATGAGCCTTGAGCACCGCACTGCCGGGTTGCCGCGGCGGCCGTGCGGCCGCGGGTGGACGCGGTGACGACGAGCCAACTGGTCATAGCCCCGGTCCTGCTGCCCTTGCTGGCGGGGATCGCGCTGCTGCTGGGCCGGTCGCTGGACCTGCGTTGGCGGCGCGCCTTCGCCCTGACCTGCGCGCTCGGCCAGGTCGTCCTGGCGCTCGTGCTGACCCGCGCGGTCGCCGACGGATCCGTGCTGGTCTACGCCCTGGGTAATTGGCCGGCGCCCTTCGGCATCGTCCTGGTCGCCGACCGGCTGGCCGCCTGGCTGCTGGTGACCACCAGCCTGCTGGCTTGGTTCGCCCTGGCCTACGGGTGCCAGGGAACCGACCGCGACGGCCGTCATTTCCACGTGCTCTTCCAACTGCAGATCTTCGGGCTCTCAGGGGCCTTTCTCACCGGGGACCTGTTCAACTTGTTCGTCTTCTTCGAGGTCCTGCTGCTCGCCTCCTATGGGCTGTTGCTGCACGGCGGCGGGCGGCGGCGAACCCGTGCCGGATTGCACTATGTGGTCATCAATCTGGTCGGCTCGACCCTGTTTCTGTTCGCCGCCGGCACCTTCTACGGCGTGCTGGGGACACTCAACCTGGCCGATCTGGCCGTGCAGGCGGCGGCCGTGTCGCCGCAAGACCTGCCGCTAGTGCGCACGGCCGGACTCCTGCTGTTCGCCGTCTTCGCCCTCAAGGCGGCCTTGGTGCCGCTTTATTTCTGGCTGCCCGCCGCCTATGCCAATACCAGTGCACCGGCGGCGGCCCTGTTCGCGATCATGACCAAGGTCGGCGCCTACAGCATCCTGCGCGTCTCCACGCTGGTCTTCGGCGCCGACGCCGGTCCGGCGGCCAATCTGATCGCCGACTGGCTGCTGCCGGTGGCCCTGCTGACCCTGGCGGTGGGCCTGATCGGGGCGGCCGGCAGCGAGCGGCTGCGCCTGCAAATCGCCTATCTGGTGGTGGCCTCGATCGGCACCCTGCTGACCGCCATCGGGCTGGGCACCGTGTCCGGCATCGGCGCCGGACTCTATTACCTGCCGCACAGCACCTTCGCGGCGGCGGCATTGTTCCTGCTGACCGATCTGATCGCCGGACAGCGCGGTGAACACGCCGACCGCCTGGAACCCGGTCCGGTCATGGGGCGCCATTGGGTCCTGGGCGTGCTGTTCTTTGTGGGGGCAATCCTCATCGTCGGGCTGCCGCCGCTGTCCGGCTTCATCGGCAAGTTTCTGATCCTGCGCGCCGCGCTGGACCACCCGGCGGCGGTCTGGGTGCTGGGGATCGTGCTCGGCGGTGGACTGCTGGCGCTGCTGACCCTGGCGCGCTCCGGCAGCCTGCTGTTCTATCAAACCGCTGAGGCGGACGGCGGAACCGCGGTCCCGCCGCCGACCTGGCTGGCCTTGGCGCCGGTCGCCGGACTGTTCACCCTAGGCGCGGCCATGACCCTCTGGGCCGGACCGCTGAGCGACTACACCGCGGCCATGGCGGACCAGTTACTGCAACCGGACGGCTATGTGCGGGCCGTGCTGGGCGAGGGATCACCAGGATGAACAACACGACGGATGGCGCCGCACCGGCCGCGAAAAGCAGACTGCACCGACTGCTGCCTCACCCCATCCTGACGGCCGCCCTGACCGTCATCTGGCTCCTGCTGGCGAACAGCGTTTCGGCTGGACAACTCCTGCTGGGCTTGCTGTTCGGCTGGGCCATCCCGCGCTTCACCCTGCGCTTCTGGCCAGAGCGGGTGCAGGCCCGCCGGCCGCTGGTGCTGCTGCGCTTCATCGGCGTCGTGCTCTACGACATCCTGGTCGCCAATCTGGCGGTCGCCTGGCTGATCCTGCGCGGACCGCAGCGGTTAAGGCCCGGTTTCGTGGAACTCCCACTGGACCTGACCTCGGATCTCGCGATCAGCCTGCTCGCCAACACCATCTCACTAACCCCAGGCACGGTCTCGGCACGCTTGAGCCCGGACCGGCGTACCCTGCTGATCCATGCGCTGGATCTCGCCGATTCAGCCGCGCTGATCAGCGCCATCAAGTCGCGTTACGAGGCCCCATTGAAGCAGGTCTTCGAATCATGCTGAACACCGTTGTTCCCCTGGCTTTCGCATTGGTCGGCCTCGCCGCCCTCCTGACCCTGTGGCGACTGCTGATCGGCCCGAGCCGGCCCGACCGCATCCTGGCGCTGGATACCCTCGCGGTGAACGCCGTCGCGCTCATCGTCCTGTTCGGCATCCAACAGAACAGCGCGCTCTATTTCGAGGCGGCACTGCTGATCGCCATGATGGGGTTCGTGGGGACGGTAGCGCTGTGCAAGTATCTGTTGCGGGGCGATATCATTGAATAGTGAATAGTGAATAGTGAATAGTGAATAGTGGATAGTGGATAGTGGATAGTGGATAGCATGATGATTGAGTTGCTGGTGTCGGTGTTGATTCTGGCCGGGGCTGTGTTCACCCTGATCGGGGCCTTGGGGCTGGTGCGTTTGCGGGATTTCTATACCCGCCTGCACGGCCCCACCAAGGCGACGACGCTCGGCGTGGGCAGCCTGCTGGTCGCCTCCGCCATCTGGTTCAGCACCCGCGGCGCCGGTCTGAGCCTGCACGAAGTCCTGGTGACGCTCTTCCTCTTCATCACCGCGCCAGTGAGCGCCCACCTGCTTGCCAAGGCGGCGCTGCACCAGCGTCTGCATAGTCTGGCGCCCGCGCCCGAGTCGAAGCCTGAATCCGCGGCGCAGAGCGGGGAAGCCGGCGCGGGCTGACCCTATGCCCAGAGTCCAGGGCTTACCGTGAAAGTCGCGTAGCGACCCCGTGGGAGCGGCGTCCCGCCGCGATGGGGCCGGGCGTGCAACGCGCAGCGTTCGGGGTCACCGCGGCACCGCATCGCGGCGGGACGCCGCTCCCACGGGGGCCATTCATCGTCCGCGGTGGCTGATGTTCCTTCCATGGCCGTTAACCCTGGTCCAGCGCCGCACCAAGGCTGAGGCCTTGGACGCGAACGCGCTGTTTGCCCGGACAGTCGTGGTGGCCTGAAGTTTGCTCTAACTGTGTCCTGAGGGCTGCAAGCGGTCCTTACGCCGACCAACCGCACCGCAGCGGTGCAGCAACCCGGCGAACCGCCCGATTCGCAAGCGAAGCGCAACCGGCAGGAAGGCTTTCGCCTGTAATCGCGACACACTGCGCCAACCACGGGACATGACACATGGCCGACCAACCCAATATCCACGTCCACGGCGCCGACTACGAGAAGGTCGACGCGAGCTATTTCGAGCACCGACAACTGCGCACCGGGGCGGCCGGCTGGGTGCTGTTGGCCGGACTGGGGGTGGCCTATGTGATCTCCGGGGACTTCGCCGGCTGGAACTTCGGGCTCAAACAAGGCGGCTGGGGCGGGTTGTTGATCGCCACCGTCCTGATGGCCGTGATGTACACCACCATGGTCTTCACCCTGGCGGAACTCTCGTCCATGATCCCCACGGCCGGCGGCGGCTACGGTTTCGCCCGCCGCGCCTTCGGTCCGGTCGGCGGCTTCCTGACCGGCACCGCGATCCTGTTGGAATACGCCATCGCCCCGGCCGCCATCGCCGTCTTCATCGGAGCCTACACCCAGTCGCTGCTGGGCGTCGGCGGCTGGCCCATCTATCTGGCCTTCTACGCGGTCTTCGTCGGTATCCATATCTACGGGGCCGGGACCGCACTCAAACTCATGTTCCTGATCACCGCGGTCGCGGCCACGGCGCTCATGGTCTACGTGGTCGCGATGATCCCCCATTTCAGCGCCGCCAACCTGTTCGACATCGCGCCGACCACCGCCGTCGGCGCCAGCGCCTTCCTCCCCTTCGGCTATATCGGCATCTGGGCGGCGATCCCCTATGCCATCTGGTTCTTCCTCGCCATCGAGGGTGTGCCGCTGGCCGCCGAAGAGGCGGCGGACCCCCGGAAGAACCTGCCCAAGGGGTTGATCGTGGGCATGCTGATCCTGCTGTTCTTCGCCGCCTCGATCCTAGTCGTGGGTCCGGGCGGTGCGGGCTCGGCCACCATTCAGGCCAGCGGCAATCCGCTGGTCGAGTCACTGGAAGCGGCCACGGCCTATGGCGAGCGCACCTGGATCAGTGCCTTCGTCAATCTGGTCGGGCTCGCCGGACTGGTCGCGAGTTTCTTCTCCATCATCTTCGCGTATTCCCGGCAGCTTTTCGCCCTGTCCCGCGCCGGCTATCTGCCGCGTTTCCTGTCGCTGACCGGCGCCCACAAGACACCCTGGGTCGCGCTCATCATCCCCGGCACCATCGGCTTTCTGCTGGCCCTCACCGGCGAGGGCGACCTGCTGATCCTGGTCGCGGTCTTCGGCGCGACCATCAGCTATGTGCTGATGACCGCCGCGCATATCGCGCTGCGGCGTCGCGAACCCGGACTTGAGCGCCCCTACCGCACCCCCGGCGGCGTCCTGACCTCCGGCATCGCCCTGGTTTTGGCCATCACGGCATTCGCCGCCGGCTTCCTGGTGGACTTGCGGGTCGTGCTCTACGCCGCGGGCTTCTATGCGGTGATGGTCGCCTATTTCTTCTTTTACAGCCGCCATCACCTCGTTGCGCAGGCCCCGGAAGAAGAGTTTGAAGCCATTGCGCGGGCCGAGGCGGAGTTGGGGGGCGGCTAGGGACAGGGCGCTCCCGCTATCCAGCCGGCAAGCGAGGCTTCGGTCGCCTCCGTCGGTGCAGGAGAAAAACACACGACGTTTTCGCCAATCATGCCGATGACGACGAGCGCGCCTTCGGTAGCACCCCTGAGTTCCAGCTTGGGGATGCGAAATCCGATCTTGGTGCCGATTTTGGCCTGACCCGGCCGGTCCACCGCGAGGACATCCGCCTGAACCCGCTGAGCATCGGGCAGCGAACCACCAAGAGACGGGGAGCGACCAATGCCAAACAAGCCATGACCCTCTTTCTTGATCTGGATGAGCCGCAGGCCCGCGCGTTGCTCCAGAGCACGGTCGGCGCGCCATTCCCATCCCAACTGAACCAACGGGTCGGCCATGGCGTAAGATTCCTCTCTCGTTAAATTGAACAGGGTAAGCGCCGTCGCGAGCGACGTCGCGGCCACAAACCTCAAGCGCCACCGGTGCGCGCTCATTGGTCTTCGACGACCATGGCCATGTTGCTTCCGATTGTCGTGAAGCCGATATATCCCGAGTAGCTATTACAGATGTCCTGTCGCTGCGTTACGATCTGCTTATAAAGATTATTCGGCGTGTCGAGACCGGGGATTCCTGCAGCGAGGATGCCGGCGTGGCGAAAGGCGCCCGAGGCTCGGGTGGAGCAGTTCTTGCCAAGCAGGCGGAACGTGCCGGGGTCGTCGGTCAGACGACTCCAATAATCGTCGAAGCGCTCTGCCTGTGAACTCGATACGCTAACCACGAGAGCCGTCGAAACTACACCGTAACCGCGAGCGAGCGCGGCATCGACGTAGTAGGGTCGATTCTTCTTGAACCCATCCATATCGTAGACCTCGCCGCGAATACCGATGAGCACTGCCGAAAAAATGTAACCGCTGCCCTCGCCACCCTCGCCGAAGTAACCGACGGGTGAGCCGTTCGAGCGGACGCAGTCGGCGTGCTGTTCCAGCTTTCCAGGTGAATGCTCGGCGGAAGTCTTGCCCCGGACGATGAGCGCAACTTTATCACCAGCAAACACAATATTATGGTTAGCCAAGTCGCATCCTCCTCGCCAAGTCAGTTAATTCACGCGACCGGGGAACTGCCCATACTGCGGACACGCTTCTGGTTAATGAGTTTTCCTTGCCTAGAGCCTGACGTACATTCAAGCAGGCGCACTACCTCTTGATGTCGTCTTTCCGGAATTGGATCAGGGTTTTTTCTGGTTGTCAAGCCCGTGTGAGCAGTCCCACGCTGCACCGTTCATTTCAAGATCAAAGCCAAATGGTGATCCCGCCGCGCGCCTGGGGCTGTCGTGTGCGACCACGCAACAAGGCGCTGTCGGGCGTCCCGCCCAGCAGCGCGTCGGAATCCCGTGCCACATGGTTTAACACGAATCGTTTCGCCCACGGGACGTTTGATCAACCGGCTACCTTGCGCTTTGAATGGTCTTCGGTCTACGCAGCAGACCCGATCAGGTCATGGTTTTACCGTAACGTCGGTGGTAAGCACCACGCACGGCCGGCCGAAGCGATGTTCATGGCCGTCACGAACCCCCAGCCGTCTTTGGCCTTGTACCTCACCTGCGCAGCGGCTAACATCCAAACTGGCGGATTCGCGCAGCGGCTTTGGGCGGCGTTTCGTACCAAGATGATCAGGGACCCGAGGCGGAGGTTGACTCAATGAGCGTCACGACACTGCATGAGGCCGATCGCTTCGAATGGCTGGAACAGCAGGTCGGTTTTTTGAAATCCGGCGCACTCGGCGCGCTGGATATCACGCACCTGATTCAGGAACTCGAGGCCGAGATGGGAAGCGAACGGCGCGAATTGTTCCGACGCTTGCGTGTGCTCATGGCCCATTTGTTGAAATGGCAGTTTCAATCCGCGGCGCGCTCCAACAGTTGGAAAGGGACGATCCGCACCCAACGCAGCGACATCGCGCGGTTATTCAAGGACAACCCAAGTCTGCGCCGCTTCCTAGCCCAGGAACTGCCCGATGCTTACCGCGAGGCGGCGGAATGGGCCGCGGATGAAACCGGGCTTGGCGACGAAATATTTCCGACCGAATGTCCCTACGCGATCGATGACATACTGAGCCGGGACTTCTGGCCTGACTGATTGCGCGATGTATCGACGCCGCAGGGGACCTTGATCATCATCCCGGCCATCGTACCGACACCGAGGCCGCTGGTCCGCACAGCGGACCCTACGGATCGCGGCCTTACCGTCCGCTGTGCGGACCGACGCGCCCGGCTGGAACGATGGACGGGGCCGCCGCAGGATAACCCGTTCATCCGGAGCCCCCATGCCCGTCTACCGCCACACCATCGGCTCGACCAGCTACCGCTTCAACGGTCTGAGTGACCTGCTGGCCAAGGCGTCCCCAGCGCGCTCCGGGGACCAGCTCGCAGGGATCGCGGCCGTGGATGCCGCAGAACGGGTCGCCGCCCAGATGGCGCTCGCCGATCTGCCGCTGACAACCTTCCTGAATGAAACGGTGGTGCCCTACGCGTCCGACGACGTCACGCGGCTGATCATCGACACCCACCAGCCGGCGGCCCTGGCCCCGGTGGCGCATCTGACGGTCGGAGACTTCCGGAACTGGCTGCTGGGCGACACGGCCGATACGGCCGCCCTCGCCGCCCTGGCACCGGGCCTGACGCCGGAGATGGCGGCGGCGGTCTCCAAGCTCATGCGCATTCAGGACCTGATCCTGGTCGGGCACAAGTGTCGGGTGGTCACCGCGTTCCGCAATACCATCGGCCTGGCCGGGCGCATGGCGACCCGACTCCAGCCGAATCATCCCACCGACGATCCCACCGGAGTCGCCGCGAGCATCCTCGACGGCCTGCTCTACGGCAGCGGCGACGCGGTGATCGGCATCAACCCGGCGAGCGACAGCACCGCCGCGGTGATCACCCTGCTGCGGATGCTCGACGACATCATTCAGAGCTATCGCATCCCCACCCAGTCCTGCGTGCTCGCCCATGTCACGACCCAGCTCGAGGCCATCACCCAGGGGGCGCCGGTCGACCTGGTCTTCCAATCCATCGCCGGCACCCAGGCGGCCAATGCCGGTTTCGGGGTGACGCTCGACCTGCTGCGCGAGGCACGGGATGCCGCCCTGTCACTTCAGCGCGGCACCCTGGGCGACAATGTCATGTATTTCGAGACCGGCCAGGGCAGCGCACTCTCCGCCAACGCCCACTACGGCGTGGACCAGCAGACGCTGGAGGCGCGCGCCTACGCGGTCGCCCGTCACTTCAAACCCTTGCTGGTCAACACCGTGGTCGGCTTCATCGGCCCCGAGTACCTGTACAACGGCAAGCAGATCATCCGCGCCGGACTGGAAGACCACTGCTGCGGCAAACTGCTCGGCCTCCCCATGGGCTGCGATGTCTGCTACACCAACCACGCCGAGGCGGATCAGGACGACATGGACGTGCTGCTGACCCTGCTGGGGGCGGCCGGCTGCAACTACATCATGGGCATCCCCGGGTCGGACGACATCATGCTCAACTATCAGACCACCTCCTTCCACGACGCGCTCTATATCCGCCAGGTCCTGGGGTTGCGGCCCGCCCCGGAGTTCGAAGCCTGGCTGCATCATCTGGGGATCTTCGACGGGAACAACCGGATGGCGGTCACGAACGCGCTGCCGGAGCCCTTCGTGCGGACCCTGGCCCAACTCACCTGAGATTGCCCCGGAGCGCACACCATGACCAACCCGCTTGTGCCGCAGCAGCCGGTCGTCGTCGCCAATCCCTGGGAGACCCTGCGCCGCTTCACCGCGGCCCGCATCGCCCTGGGCCGGGCCGGCGGCAGTCTGCCCACCGCGCCGCACTTGGCTTTTCAGCTCGCCCATGCCCAGGCGCGCGACGCGGTGCAATTGCCGCTGAACCAGGCGGGCGTCGCGTCCGACCTGCAGACCCGCGGCTACCAAACCGTGCGCCTGCACAGCGCGGCACCGGACCGCGCGACCTATCTGCAACGCCCGGACCTGGGGCGTCGACTCGCTGAGCCCTCGAGGGAGACCCTGGCCGCGCTGGCGGCCCATGCCGCCGCCCCGCCGGAGCTGGCCTTCGTCATCGGCGACGGGCTCTCCGCCCGCGCCATCCACGAGAACGCCGTCGCTTTCCTGGACCAGATCGCCCCGCGGCTGATCGCCGCCGGCTGGCACCTCGGCCCGGTCTCGCTGGTCGCGCAGGCGCGGGTCGCCATCGGCGACGAGATCGGCCAGGTCTTGGGCGCCGCCATCGTCGTGATCCTGATCGGCGAGCGGCCGGGCTTGAGTTCCCCGGACAGCCTGGGCGCCTACCTGACCTACGGACCCCGCATCGGCGTCACCGACGCGCAGCGCAACTGCATCTCCAACATCCGTGCCGCGGGACTGAGCCATGAGGCCGCTGCCCACAAACTCGCCTATCTGCTGGACGAGGCCAGGCGGCGCAAGCTGTCGGGAGTCTTGCTGAAGGACGAAGCGGGAACACGGCTGCCGCTGACCGCGGACTGAAAACAGCGAGTTGGTCAACAAGCCGCGGGAACCGCGGCGGCGCCGCTTGATCGAGCCGATGGTGGCCGGCACCGCGCTGGATCAGCGGCTCACGGAAGCCGCTCCAGCGGCACCACCCCGAGCTTGATCGACCGGCGCTGGCCTCGGAAGTCGATGTCGAGGACGTCCTTATCGATGAAGCCGACCACATAGCCATCGCCGAAGACGCGATGGCGAACACGATCATGCAGCGCCCAGCGGTGCTCGTCCGGCGCACCGGGCTTAGACGCCGGCGCCGCCGGCAGCACGTAGCGCTCCGCGAGCCCGACCTCCCCCAGATACCGGTTCAGCAGGGCTACCGCACCGGGCGGCGCGACCGGCAGCGCAACACCGGGGTCCGCGCCGGACAGCCGGTCGGTGATCATGCCCCCGAGGGCCAAGCTGGTCTGCAGTTCGGCCTCGAAGACGAAGCGGCTTGCAGGTGTGCGTGAGACCGCGGGGCCGCGCACCGCCTTACCCGCCCAGGCGGCGTCAAAGCGCTCGTCGGGCGGAACCGCAAGCGTGAGCCGTTCCTTCGCACGGGTGAATGCAACGTAGGCGAGGCGGCGCTCCTCTTCAGGGTTGGCGCGTTGGGATGGGAACTGACCCTCCTCAAGCCCCGTCACGATGACGCACGGCCACTCCAGCCCCTTGGCCTGGTGGATGGTGCTCAGGATCAGCGCGTCGCCGCCGGCCTCGTAACGTTGCCGCGCGAGCCGCAGCCCGTCCATGCGCGCGAGGAAGTCAGGCACATCAGTACGGCTACACACCGCCCAGCCGAGCAGAGTCTGAAAGGCGATCTCCTTCTCGCCGGCCGCCTCGGTGCTCGCCGACCGGGCGAAGACCGCGGCCAGCTCGGTGCGCGCCGCATAGAGGCGCAACGCATCCGCCGCCGGCAGGGCTCCCCAACCCGCGACCTCACCGAACAGGTCGGCGCGCTCGCGGATCTTCGCGGCTTGATTCGCTTTCTTGGTCTTCGCCGCTTGGTCGAAGAGCAAATCGCGCGCACGGGCGGGCGCACGAGCGATGGCGTCTGCCAGGTCGGCCACGGTCTTGCCGGGCAGCCACAGCGTCGGCGTCGCCAGCATGCCCCGCAGGGACTCGGGCGCGCGCACGTCCGCAAAGAGGGTGCCGGCCGCCAGGCGCAGCCAGCCGAGGAGTCCGACGACCTCTTTGACCGAAAACAGGTCCCCCTTGGGTTTGTGATACGGGATGGCGCGCTCCAGCAGTGCCAGCTCCAGCCCTAGCGTCTGGGCCCACAGGCGGGCGAGCACCGCGCAGTCGCGCAGACTCCGCCCACCCTGCCGCCACGCCTCAATGACCGCCACCAACGCCGACTGATCTCCGACGGCCGCGGCGCGGATGGTGTCAATCCGCGTGTCCGGGGTGGACGGCGCCGAGACGCAGAGGGTATCCATGCGGTTGCGATTGTTCGCGATCAGCAGCGCCGCGGCCACGGACACCCGATGCCCGAAGCGGAAGGTCCGCGACAGGGTGTAGCGCGTCACCCCTGGGAAATAGCACTCGAAGTCATCGCCCATGAACTCCGGTCGAGAGCCCCGCCAGGCATAAATGCACTGGGAGTCGTCGCCAACCGCGTTCAGGCTAGCCCGGGTGCCGATGAGTTGCCGCAGCAACTCGACCTGGACGCGGCTGACATCCTGAAACTCGTCGACCACCACGACATCGAGTTTGTTGGTGATCATCGCGAGCGCCTGAGGGTTGGCACGCATCAGGGTGACCGGCTCGGATTGAAGGTCGGCGAAGAACCGCAGGCGCGCCTGCGCGCGGGCTTGTTCAAAGAACTCGAAGGCACGCACGAAGTAGCCATAGGCCCCCGGGATGCCGAACGCCTTGAAGGCATCCCGTGCCGGGAGGATGTCGGACTTGACGAGCCCGACGAAGGCGCGGAAGGCGTCCAGGTCATCCTGGCTGGGGTAGTCGTCCGCATCCTCATCCTTGAGCGCGGCCAGGACCGCCTCGCGGGCGAGCTTCTTCTCCACCGAATCGTTCTCTTCAAGGCGCCGCCGCGGCAGCAGGCCCGCCTTCTCGAAGAGCCCGGTGAGCGTGAGTCCCAGGCTGTGGAAAGTCGAGACCTTGGGGGCGGTAAACCCCGCGGGGAGCGTCCCGGCCAGCCGGTCCAGAAACTCGCGTGCCGCAGATTTGTTGAAGGCCAGGACCCGGATGCGGTCACTCGGAATGCCTTGCTCCAACAGGAAGCACACCCGCCCGACCAGCATGTGGGTCTTGCCCGAGCCGGCCACCGCGTAGGTCAGGCTGTGGCCGCCCGCGTGCTCGATGGCGGCCAGTTGTTCTTCGGTAAATGGCATAGTGGAACTGTATCCGCACCCGGCCCCGCGCGCATCTGCCGCAGTGGGCGGCGAACGCACTGGGGCGGAGACGCTGGCTGCCGGCTGCTTGTCAGGGAGGTGATCTGCTCCCCAATGGTCCGGCCGCCGCCTGCGCCAGCGCGCGCAACCCGCATCGATCCAACTTGCCTGATGCAAGCACGGGCAACTCGGGCAGCGGCAGAAAAAGGCGCGGACGCTCCGCTCCCGACAGCCTGACCCGACACCAGGCGTCGAGTGCCGCCGGCGTCGCTGCCCCCCGATAGAGTGCGACCAGCCGCTGGCCCCACACCGGGTCCGCGACCCCGACCACCGCCGCCTCGCTCACCCCAGGCGCCTCGGCCAGCATCGACTCCACCCGCCCCGGATGGACATTGACCCCGCCGGTCACCAGCACCTCATCGGCCCGCCCCAGGATATGCAGCGCGCCGTCCGCCCCCCGACAGGCGAGATCGGACGTGGTGAACCAGCCGTCCGCCAGCCCCACGCCGGGCATCCGCTGCGGATTGGCATAACCCGCCATCACCATCGGCCCGCGCACCCGCAGCCGCCCGGACCCGTCCGCGCAGGCCGGACAGTCCAGTTCGACACCGGCCAGCGGTTGGCCGATGACGCCGGACGCGGGAGCCTGCACCAGCCGCGCCGAGGTCGCGATCTGCGCCGCGGTCTCGGTCATCCCGTACGTCACGTGCAACGGCCAGCCGGCCGCGAGAGCCTGCCGCGCCAGCGGCGGACTGAGCGACTGCCCGCCCACCAACACCACCCGCAAAGTCACAGGCGGCGGGTGCCCCAGCGCGAGCAGGCGCGCCAGCATCGGCGGCACCAGCGACAGGTGGGTCACCGCCCGCGACGCCAGATCGGCAGCCACCGCGCCCGCGTCGAACCCGTCATGGAGCAGCACCGCGGCCCCGGCCAGGGCACAGCGATAGAGAATGGAGAGCCCGCCGATATGGCGCAGCGGCAGACAGCACAGCCAGGTATCGCCCGTCTGAAGACCCAGATGCCGATTGCTCAGCGCCGCCGCTGCCAGCACATTGCCCTGAGTCAGCATCGCCGCCCGCGGGGCGCCGCTGCTGCCGCTGGTCTCCACCACCAGGGCCAGCGGCGAGGACCAGTGCGCGGACGCTGGTACCGCACCCGGCATCACCCGCGCGGGCGGTACCGCCAGGCGAACCAGCCGACCGCCGTTCACGCCATCGGTGCCGGCGGCCCACCAGACCCACTCGGCACCGGTCCCCGCCAACAGTGCATCACCGGCCGGGTCATCCGCCGCGGCGCGAATCGGCAACAGCGCCGCATCGCACTGCGCCAACGCGTGCAGCATCAAGACCAGTTGGGTCCCCGGCCGCTCCGGCACCGCCACCAAGTGGCCCGGCTGCAAGCCCTGCGCGCGGAGCATCGCGGCCAGGGCCGCGGACCGCTCGGCCAGTTGCGCGGCGCTCCAGACGTCTTGACCCGCCTCCGACACGGTGATCAGCGCAGGCTCCGGACCGCGGTGCCAGGGCGCCCCGGCGGCACGCGCGGCGGCCGGAACCCCCTCCCGCACCCCGGTCGAGCACTCGGGCGAATCATTCATCTGCGACTCCGTCATCGGCACCACACCAGTTACACGTGAACGCCCCGGGCGTCACGCGGGCACAACAGGACCACTTTCGGTTCATGGACGCTACGGTCAGATGACCCGATCTCAGGGAATTTACGCTGCGCCCAATTGCAGTACCAGGCGCAAATTCGTGCGGCGGAAAACCGTTTCGGTCGCGGTGAACTTGGCGCTGAGTGTCTCGATGGCCTGACCGGTTGCCCCACTCGCCGGGAGCACACTAACATAGCGACTCAATTGAGGAGAGCCGGGCCAACGCCATGAAGGCGAGCAGGATCAGTACGCAGTCGAGCCCGTAGTAGCCCTTGCCTGATGCCGGCCGCACGGCTACGATCACGTTACTCTCCCAACACAGGTGGCTGCCCGGCATACCCATCATCGCGTCAACGGCGGGAACCATTGACTAATAGCCACTTGAACCACGGACAACGGTGTTCACAAGCATGTTCTTACGACAGCTCGTCCGGTTCGCGGTGATGATCTTTCTCACTCCAATCGCGGGGGTCGCAATGGGAATGTTCAGTGAGTTGGTCCTGTTCTCGGACGTGGAAGGGGTCGTACTGCAAGACGGTACCCCGGTCGAAGGGGTGGAAATCCTGCAGGAGATTACCTACCAGGAGCCGGGCAGGATTCCCCCCCGAACGGTCCAGACGGACTCCGGGGGTCGCTTCACCTTTGCGCGCGTCACCACCGGCTCCGGTCTCAGCCGGGTTATTCCCGGACAGCCGTCGATCTTGCAGCGGCTGATCATTCGTTATCAGGGCGTGGAGTACGAGGGTTGGCGACACAACAAGAATTCTTATGACCTGAATAGTGAATTGGCCGGGCGGCCGTTGCGTCTGATCTGCGACTTGGCCCACGCCCCTGATTTCGAAGGCAAACACTACGGAATCTGCCGAGCAGCCCCCGACTAAGCCAGGCCGCGCGGCCCGGACGGCGGATGCAGCGTATTCTTCAGGTTCCACCCAAGGGAAAAACCATGGCTCGGGAACTCTCCCCCCAACAGGCTGGCGAAATTGCCGACAGCACCTACGCCCTGCGGCTCTCGGACAACATGATCGACGCCGCGGCCGGCGCTGCCTCGACCCGCGATGAATTCGCGATCGTCGACGGCCAACGTCTCACCGGAGCCACAGGCATCGGCCCGGTCTCCCGCACCACCGGGTTTGGATACATCGCTTTCGGCAAGTCGGGCCACCGTCAGGGCGAGTGCCTGGTCGCAATCCGCGGAACCGAGAAGAGCAGTGGGCACGACTGGCTAACCAATACCCGTATGGCCGGGGTTCAGGGGCCGGGCGGGTACACGGTGCACGCCGGATTCTGGAACCTCGCCGCGGGCCTGTTGCCCCAGATTCAGGCAAGTCTTCGCGGGCGTCATCCCTCCCGCATCCATGTTATCGGGCACAGCCTTGGTGGAGCCACCGCGACGCTGATCGCCGATGCCCTGCAGCGCAGCAGCGCTGCCGGCGTCACGCTCTACACCTTCGGTGCACCGCGGGCCGGCGTCGAGACCCACGCCAGCGAATTGACCAGCAACCTCGGCCGGGACAACATCTTTCGCGCCTATCACCACACCGACCCGGTTCCCATGGTCCCGGTCTTTCCCTACGCCCACGTGCCCTTTGAAGAAGACGCCTGCCTCCTGCACGGCTGCGGCACACTGATCTCCGTTGAATCACATATGATGCCAACCTATCTGAGAACGGTCGGCGCTCAGACCTGGCAGCAGTTGCGCTCCACGCCGGCACCCAAATTCGACTCCTTCGAAGCCGCCGACCGGTGGCTTGCCGAGGTCGCCCGCGTCGATGGTCTGTCCGTCATGCTCTCGGCCAATGCGTTGCGGATGATCCTCTGGGCACTGCGGTGGATACTGCGCAAAGCTGGCGAACTGATCGGCTATGCCCTACTCGGTGGGGCGACGATCATCGACTACCTCGCAAAGATTCTCTACCGCGGCGTCCTCAAATCCATCAGCATCGCCCGCGCCGTGGAAAACATGATCGCCACAATCCTCCGTTTCACCGGCCGAACACTCGCTGCCGGTCAGCGAATCACCGAGGTGTTCATTCAGTACGTATTGGAGTTGCTTTTCAGGATGGTCGCCACGGCGGCGACGCGGGCGATCAGCCGACTGCCTTGACGACACCGCACCTGGATCTGTCCATTCGGCGCTGCCCGTACTACGACGGGCGCCGCCGGTCCGCCCTGCGGGCCGACGGCGCCCAATGAAAGCGATCTCGGCGTGTCGGCGGGAACCTCGGCGCCCGCCACCGCCTCGGTTGCGACTGCTGGCGCAACCGCGACAGGAGCGCGTAGGATGCGGTGAGTACCCAAACCGCATCACCCAACCTGCCGTCCAGCGGCGACGCCAGCCCCCCCGCGCGTTGTTCATCCCCCAGTCACCGCCCGCTGTTAAGCTCTCCCCGGCCAACCGTCGACCCTGCGTCGGCGCGCCCACGCCAACCCGGAGCACAGTTACCTGGACCTGGCCGCCAACTTCAGGAGCCCCGATATGCCGTCAACCCCGACCGCCGCCGCCCTCGCACAAACGCCGCCCCTGGTCTGGACCCGCTCGCATCTGGGTGAACTCAGTGCCGCCAACCGGGTGGTCGTCGACGCGGCGGCGCAGCTCATCAAGGCCGGGGCGCGCACGACCCTGATGCCGGCCTTGCAGGCCTGGCCGCCGACCCATGTGGTGGAACTCTTCGTGCACCTGCCGCTCAAGCGCGCACGGGTGCTCTTCAGTTGGCTCGACCCCGAGCAGGCGCGCGTGATCGCCGAATTGGACGACGCCTTTCGCGACGTGCTGCTCGCCGATGCCACCGTTGAACGGCTGGTGCACGTGATCGACGCGCTGGAACCGGAAGAGGCGGGCGCCGCCCTGGCGCAACTGCCCAAGGCGCTGCGCAAGCGGGTGCTGCCCCTGCTCCAGGGGCACACGAGCATCACTGAATTGGCGTCCTTCGAGGCCGAGTCGGCCGCCAGTATCATGAGCCCCAAGTTCGTGGTCGTACCGCCGGATTGGACGGTGGGCCAGACCATCGAGGAGATCCGCGCCCACGCCGACACCATCGGGCGGCTTTATGCCGTGTATGTGGTCGACGCCGAGCGGCGGCCGCTCGGCTATCTGCGGCTGCGCGACCTCCTGTTGCAACCCGACACCGAGCGCGTGGGCGACATGATGCACACCGACTTCATCGCCGTCGGGCCGGATACGGATCAGGAAGAGGTGGCACGGATCGCCGAGCGCTACGAACTGTCGGTGGTCCCGGTGGTGGACCGCGTCGGGCGTCTCATCGGCCGCATCACACCGCAACGCCTGGAACAGGTGATCCGCGACGAGGCCGCCGAGGACATGAAGCGGATGAGCGGTCTGCCCCGCGACGCCCGCCCGGACGAGTCGATCGGACGCATCATCCGCGGGCGGGTACCCTGGCTGCTGGTGGGGCTTGCCGGAGCCACCCTGTCGGCGGCCGTGGTCGGCGCCTTCGAAGACCAGTTGGCGCGAGCAGCCATCCTCGCCAGCTTCATCCCGATCGTCATGTCGAGCGCCGGCAATGCCGGCATCCAGGCGTCCACCGTGGCCGTGCAGGGTCTCTCGACCGGCACCGTCACCTTCGACGATCTGGGCTGGCGGCTGGGCAAGGAACTGCTCGCGGCTCTCGCCAACGGGACCATCGCCGCCGGCGTGCTGATGGCCCTGGTGTTGTTCATGGCTCAGTGGGTGGACGTCGGCAACCCGGTGCGGCTGGCCCTCACGGCGGGACTGGCACTGACCACCGTCATCACACTAGCCGTCGCGGTGGGAGCGACCATCCCGCTGGTGCTCGACCGGCTGGGAATCGACCCGGCGATGGCGACCGGGGTCTTCATCACCACCGGCAACGACATCATGGCGGTGGCGGTGTTTTTTCTGATGGTGAGTCTGATCTATCTGTAGCCGAGATGGCCTTGGTGATAAACCTGGCCAACGTGCGGTCGGCACGGTTGACGGTCCGCGCAGCGGACCCTACGGTCTTGAGGGTTCAGTGCTCGGGCCGGCTCTGATGCTCAAACAGCAACAGCAGAGATAGACCTAACGTTGGCCTCTCGCCACACCGGACCCGATAGACCATACCATTCGGCAGCCTCGCCGAACAATTCCAACCCGATCCATTCGATCGACTCCTTGAACTTTTGCGGGGCGTCTGCGTTCATCCAAGTGTCAGCGCGCCAGGGTCCAAGTGAAGCGGCTGGTATCGAGCCGGCGCAACTTGCTGTAGCGCACGGTGAAGGTGTCGTCGCTCAGCGTCCAGGCTTGGGACGGGATGCGTGCACCCGAACGACAGCCGGTCACCGGGATCCTGATCGGCAGCGATCAGCGGGAGTCGACAGAGCGCTTGATAGGCAGGGCCGGCGGCTCCGGCGGCGCGGGGATGGGGCCTTGGTAGCCGCAGCCAGCGCCGTGGCACGTCAAAGTGCCGGTAGCCTCGCGGATGCTCACATCCTGATTGCCGCATTGGGGGCAGCAGTGGTGGCCGGTCATGGTGCGCTCCTGGTCGATCGGCGGTGGGGTCCGGTTGCGGTCGCTTGGTCTGGGCCAGTCGGCCTATTGTACGGTGCGGCGAGCGCAGAGAACCGCACCGGGCGCCCCAGAATGATGTGATCGCGCCGCGCGGCGAACGCGTCATCCGGCTCTACCCCATCGCCGGCCAGGGCTGGCCGCCGACGTCCGGGCTCACCCTGGGCGAACTTGCCGATGCGCAACACCCACCCACTGGGCCGGACGGTCCGGCGGGCGCTTGCTGGATTCCGGCCGAAGCTC
>Ga0247839_1003684_pt1 | contig 20716 bp, 16 predicted proteins | sample LaCruzMarch2015__6_FD_192405 | JGI IMG/M metagenome (GOLD analysis project Ga0247839, IMG submission 192405) | Freshwater microbial communities from meromictic Lake La Cruz, Castile-La Mancha, Spain - LaCruzMarch2015_16m | ecosystem: Environmental > Aquatic > Freshwater > Lake | place: Spain... | reverse complement strand
TGACCCGCATCCTGTGGCTGACCGGATGCGAATCAGGCATCAACCGCGGCGGCGGTGTCGACACGCTCCGCCGCTTCATTTATATCCACGGCTGCCCGGACTGCGTGCCCTTGGGAGAACCCCGCTCCCATGGCTGCATCCGGATGCACAGCGCGGAACTGGTGGACTTATTCGATGCCACCCCGGTGGGGACGCCGGTGCAGGTCCGCACCGGCCTCGATCAAGATTCCGCCCACTTGGGCTCGCCGGGTGCGTAGTCAGGCCATCCTGGCCTGACACCATCAGGGCTGGAAGCCCTGACAACGCACGCCGCTGGCCGGCATTACGATCAAGGCCTCCGCACCCGCGATTGCGGTCTTACTCCCCGTACCCCCCGCGCCCCGTCCCACGGATATCCCGGGCGAAATAGCTGACGCGGCCGGCGGGAATCACGGTCACACCGCCCGGCGTCACCGTATAACGCTGACGGTCCTGTTCCGCATCAAAACCGATGCGTTCGCCCGCCTCGATGAGGTTGTGGCGGTCCACGATCACGTTGCGCAGTTGCGCTCCGCGGGAGACCCGTACGTAGTCCATGACGATGCAATTCTCCAGGACCACGTCATCCTCGATCACCGTCTCGCGCCGGATGATGGAGTTGATGATACGCGTCCCCTCATGGATCACGGTGGCGGCACCGAGCAGACTATTGCGGATTTCGCCGCCCTGGATGCGCGCGACCGGCCCCTGGTAACCGCTGGAGAATACGGGCCACTCGGGGTTGAACATATCGAACGTCGGCTGCGCGCCGAGCACGTCCTTATGGGCATCGAAGTAGGCGTCGATGTTACCCACATCGCGCCAATAGACACGGTCCTCGTAATCCTTGATCCCGGGGATGACGTTGGTGGCAAAGTCATAGGCGAACAGCCGATGAGTTTGCAGCAGCCGCGGCAGCACATGGTGACCGAAGTCGGTCTCGCCGGCCTCCTGGGTCTCACGCAGCGCTTGCAGCAGCACATCCGTGTTGAAGACGTAATTGCCCATGGACGCATAGGCCTGGGTGGGGTCGGTGGCCAAAGGCGTGGGATGGGCCGGCTTCTCCTCGAAGGCGCTGATCTGCCCCTGCGCATTGGCGGCAATGACACCGAACGAGGAGGCATCCCGCAGCGGCACCGGCAGGGCGGCAATGGTCACATCCGCCTGGCGCTCTTTGTGGAAATCCACCATCTGCCGGATGTCCATCCGATAGATATGATCCGCCCCGAACACCACCACCAGGTCGGGCCGATGTTCCTCGATCAGATTGATGTTCTGGTGGACGGCATCGGCGGTCCCCTGAAACCAATGATCGCCGGCGCGCATCTGCGGCGGCACCACGGTGACGAACTGACTCTGGAGCAGCGGTGAGATGGTCCAGGCCTTACGGACATGTTCGATCAATGACTGTGACTTGTATTGCACCAGCAGATAGATGGTCTGGATCTGGGAATTGACCAGATTGCTGAGCACGAAATCGACGATACGGTAGCGGGAACCGAAGGGTACGGAAGGCTTGGAGCGGGCTGAGGTCAGGGGTTGGAGCCGCGCACCTTGGCCGCCGGCCATGACGAAAGCAATGATTCGATCGTTATTCATGATTCCTCCACGTGCCCGTGGTCTGGGCTCTCAGTGATGTTGCCGCCCGCAACGAGGGGCGGTGGCGCTCCCCGAGACGCATGTCAACCCGGGCGGCGACCATGATGTACCCGCTTCGCCCGCCTCACGGCGGCGCGGGCGCCTGATGAACCCTCGTCCTACCCTGGGCCGCCCGATGTCTGCCAACGGCTGCCGCGCCGCCGCGTCCATCGTGCTCCTTCGCCCGCGTCCTTGCCCGACCTTCAGGGTAGGCATGGTACGGCAGAAATGCCCAAGTTTCTTGCTCTACCGACCAAGTGCCCCAGCCTTTTCGCCGAGCAGTTAGAGCGCGCGGCCTTGATCATCGTTCCGGCGTCATTCCTCGCCGTGCCGTTCGACCGACGGCTGCTGGACCAAGGGGTCCACCGCGCCTTGGCGCTGAGTCTGTTTGAGCCCCGGCAACTGACCCTGGCGCAGGCGGCCAAGGTTGCCGGGCTGTCGTTGGGCGGATTTATCGACTTGCTCGGGTCGCTCGGCGTGGCTGCCGTGGATTATCCGGTTGAGGAATTGGCGGACGCGCTCGCTGCCGCGCGCTGAGGGTACCTTGATACGCAAGCGCCGTAGGATGCGGTGGGGCACGGACACTGGTGGCGAAATACCTGGAAAGTCCGTAGGTTGGGGTGAGCGAGAGCGAACCCCAACGCTCCCCCTGGTGGCGAAATGCCTGGAGAGCGCCGTAAACCGTTGAAAGCATATTCAGGAGACGCTGGGCTTGAATGGGTTAACGAATTAGCCACCAGTGTCCGTTCCTCACCGCATCCGCCGGTTTCGCGCCGGCCGGAAGCCGGCGCCACAAGGGGACTAGAAGTCCAGCCGGCTGACCTCCGCCTGGGTCGCGGTGTCCTTGATCAGGACCTGTGCCCCACCCACCGCCGGCACACCGGGCACGGCCACCTCCGGACAGCCGTTGCCGTTCCTATCCGGAAGCACCGCCAAGTCCAGCGGGGCGAGATGATCAAACCAGAGGTTACGCACCAGCGCACCGGTGACGGCATCACGCAACTCGGTCTTGAGCTGACCGCCGGCATCGCGGCTCAACACCGCCAGTTCCGCCGCGCCGTTGCCGTTACGATCGGGCAGCACCGCCAGCCGCTGGGGCGCGAAGGCGGGGTTGAAGGCGACCGCGGTCAGCCGCGCGCCGCTGCGGGTGTCGCGCACTTCGACCTGGACGCTGCCGTTCGCGGCATGGCGGCCCAGCAGGGCCAATTCCGGGGCGCCGTTGGCGCTCTGGTCGGGGATCACGGCGAGGTCCAGGGGCGCGTACCCTTGATCAAAAACGAAGGTCTGGATCAGGGTCCCGGTGGTGGCCTGCTTGATCTGGGCGGTCACCGTTCCCGCCGCGGCATCGGCGGATAAGACGGCAATCGAGGCCCACAACAGACCGGAGGTCGAGGTTTCAGCCGAACGCGGCGCCGCCGCCCGCTAAAGCGTCGACCTCCGGTCGCGTCGACCCGGTCGCCGGAGGTTGAGCCCGCGTAGTACGAAGTTCTTCGGAAATCGCCTGAATCCGGCAATTGCTCGCGCGAAGACACGAAGATGTTTAGGGGCGACTGAAGTCGCCCCTACAGGCGCCCCTAACGTTGCCGCCGACGGCTGCCGGTGCAGGACGTTTCCCGAGACGACTGTGATGCGCGTCACAGTTTTTGAAATTGCACTGTAACGTCCCAAGCGCCGCGAGGAAAACCCCCATTGATCACCCGCCAACCACCGTACGGCGGAAAGGTCCAGGGAAAACTTTCCACCACCCCAACGCTCCGACCCACTAAACTACTAACCTTTGTGCCGGACCCGCCCGGACCGGCCGCGACACCCGTCGACCGATCCACCCACACGACCTAGCGAGCAAGACCATGAGTGACCAGACGACAATGGTCCCGCGCCGACCGGTGATTCTGATCATCCTGGACGGCTTCGGACTCAATCCGAGCAAGGCCAACAACGCCATCGCCATCGCCGACACGCCCAAGTTCGATGATTATTTCGCCCACTATCCCCACTGCGCTTTGCAGGCTTCGGGTCTGGCGGTGGGTCTGCCGGACGGGCAGATGGGCAACTCGGAGGTGGGGCACATGTCCCTGGGCTCCGGCTGCGTGGTGAAACAGGACCTGGTGCTGATCGACGCCGCCATCGCCGACGGCAGTTTCTACGAGAACCCGGTGCTGACCGCCGCCGCACGCGCCGCCGCGGCCCAGGGCCGGCCGGTGCACCTGATGGGCCTGGTCTCGGACGGCGGGGTGCACAGCCATGTGAACCAACTCGTCGCCCTCATCGAACTGTGCCGGCGCCAGGGCGCGCGGCCCATGGTTCATGTGTTCACCGATGGACGCGACACTCCGCCGCGCTCGGCCAAAGCGTTCCTCCCCCCGATCGAGGAAGCCCTGGCGGCGGCCGGCGGGCAGATCGCCACCGTTATCGGGCGCTATTACGCCATGGATCGGGACCAGCGCTGGGAGCGGACCGAGATCGCCTGGCGCGGTCTGGTGGACGGCGAGGGTCGGCATGCCGCCACCGCCAGCGCCGGCATCGACCTGGCCTATGCCGGGGGCGAGGACGACGAGTTCATCCGCCCCACCATCATCGCCGGTGCCGAACTGATCAAGGACGGCGACCATGTCATCCACTTCAATTTCCGCAAGGACCGCCCGCGGCAGATGGTCGAGGCTTTTTTCCAGCCGGACTTCAAGCCGTTCCATCGCCATGGCGTCACCGGGGTGCAGGTCACCTGCATCATGGAGTACGACGACAAATACGGCCTGCCCTTCGCCTTCGATCACGACATCCCGCACATCACGCTGGGCCAGATCCTGAGTGACGCCGGCATCCCGCAGTTCCACTGCGCCGAGACCGAGAAATTCGCCCATGTCACCTTCTTCTTCAACGGCGGGCGCGGCGACCCCTTCCCCGGCGAGGAGCGGGTGCTGATCCCCTCGCCCAAGGTCGCCACCTATGACCTGCAACCGGAGATGAGCGCGCCCGCGGTGGCCGATGCCGTCATCACCGCGCTCGACAGCCGCGCCTTCCCCTTCATCGTGGTCAACTTCGCCAACGGCGACATGGTCGGCCACACCGCCGTGCGCGAGTCGGTCATCGAGGCCGTGCGCACGCTCGACCGCGAGGCCGGACGGGTCCTGGACGCCGCCAAAGCCCAGGGTTACTCGATCATCCTCACCGCCGACCACGGCAACTGCGACGAGATGATCGACCCGGCCAGCGGCGAGCCGCACACCCAGCACACCGTCTACCCGGTGCCCTGTCTGGTCGCCGACGAAATCCAGTGGCGGCTATCCACCGGCGGCGGCCTGGCGGATATTGCGCCGACGGTTCTCCAACTCATGGGGCTGCCGAAGCCCAAGCAGATGCAGGGCCGCTCGCTGCTGCTGGGGCCGGCGACGGTGTAGGATGCGGCGAGGCACGAACCGCATCAAGCGTCGGCAGTGGTCGGCAGTGCGGTTCGTTCCTCGCCGCACCCCGACAAGGCGATTTCCGAATCAGACGCTACCAACGCGGTAGGAGCCCGCTTGCGGGCGACCTGACCTGCCGGAATCGCGTCATTGTGCCCCCACCCGTCGCCCGCAAGCGGGCTCCTACGGGTTGGTTCTTTCGCGGACATCACCCGAGAGAGCCGGTGGTCGGGAGGATGATCAAGGCCATCGAGAAGAACATCTTTTTTCAACACGCCCAGCCTCAAGGTCTCCCTGGATTTGTGTCTGACCGCCCTTCGTGGTTAGCTTGGCGGCTGTTTGAACCCGTGCGGAAGAACCGATGCGCCACTATTTGGATTTGCTGCAGGACGTGATCGACCACGGCAGCGACAAGCCTGACCGGACGGGGGTCGGCACGCGCTCGGTGTTCGGACGCCAGGTGCGGTTCGATCTCAGTCAGGGCTTCCCGCTGGTTACGACCAAGCGCATCCATCTCAAGAGCGTCATTCACGAACTCCTGTGGTTCCTGTCCGGCTCCACCGACAACCGTGACCTCCAGGCCCGCGGGGTCAGTATCTGGGACGAGTGGGCGGCGCCCTCCGGGGACCTGGGGCCGATCTACGGCGCCCAATGGCGCAGTTGGGCCTGCCCGGACGGGCGTACCATCGACCAACTCGGCGAACTTATCGAGACCATCCGCACCCGCCCGGATTCGCGCCGCCTGGTGGTCTCGGCCTGGAATCCGGCCGATCTGCCGGACGAGACCCAGCCCCCCCAGGCCAATGCGGCGGCCGGGCGCATGGCGCTCGCCCCTTGTCATTGTCTGTTTCAGTTCTATGTCGCGGATGGACGGCTGTCCTGCCAACTCTATCAGCGCAGCGCCGATCTCTTTCTCGGCGTTCCCTTCAATATCGCGGCTTATGCCTTGCTCACTCACCTGGTGGCACAGCAGTGCGACCTGGAAGTCGGCGACTTCGTGCACAGCTTCGGTGATCTTCACCTCTACCGGAACCACCTGACCGATGACATCGTGTTCGCCCAACTCGCCCGCGCGCCCCGCGCGCTGCCGCGGCTGCATCTCGCGCGGCGCCCGCCCAGTCTGTTCGACTACCACTTCGAGGACATCCAGATCCTGGGCTATGACCCCCATCCGACCATCCGCGCGCCCATCGCGGTCTGAGCGTGCGGTCGCTGCGGGAGGCGCGCGATGACTGACGTGCTGCTTCAGTACGGCCTGTTCCTGGCCAAGACGCTGACGGTCGTCGTGGCCATTGCGCTGCTGATGATGGTCGCCGTGCGCGCCCGCCGGGGGATGGGCGGCAGCGACGACGGTGATCGTCTGGAGATTCTGGACCTGAACGAGCGCTACCAGAGCCTGGCGCAGGCGCTCAAGGAATCCTCCCTGTCCAAGAAGGCGTACCGCGCCTATGTCAAGGCCGAGCGCAAACGCCGCAAAGCGCGCGACAAAGCCCAGACCGAGGAGCGCCAACGGCTGTTCGTAATCGACTTCAATGGCGACCTGCGGGCCACCGAGGTCGCCGCCCTGCGGGTGCTGGTCACCACCATCCTGCTCGACCGGCGCGATGGCGATCAGGTGCTGGTGCGGATCGAAAACGCCGGCGGAACCGTCCACGAGCACGGGCTGGCGGCCTCACAGCTCGCCCGACTGCGTGCCAAAGGCATCCACCTGACGGTCGCGGTCGACAAGGTCGCGGCCAGCGGGGGCTATCTCATGGCGTGCGTGGCGGACCGCATCGTCGCCGCCCCCTTCGCGGTCATCGGCTCCATCGGTGTCCTGGCGGAACTGCCCAACTTCCATCGGTTGCTGGAGCGCCACGGGGTGGACTTTGAGTTGCATACCGCCGGTGAGTACAAACGCACCCTGACCCTGTTTGGTGAGAACACCGACGCGGCGCGGGAGAAGCTCAAAGGGCAGTTGGAAGACACCCACGGCCTGTTCAAGGATTTCATCCGCGAATACCGCCCGGCCCTGGACCTGGAGCGGGTCGCCACCGGCGAGTATTGGCACGGCAGCCAGGCGGTCGCCTTGGGTCTGATCGACGCCATCCAGACCAGTGACGACCTGTTGCTCACCGCGAGCGAGACCACCGACCTGCTGCAACTCAAATACAGCGCGCACAAGAAGCCGATCGAACGGCTATTGGCGAGTCTGCAAAGCGCATTGGCGGGACGGCTGGCGGCTTGGATGGGGCGCTGAGGCGCGGGATTGGCCGGAGTCGGCGCGTCATGTATACGGTTAGCAAAAATCCCGCGACCGGGTCACGAGCCCGCCGAGCAGGGCTGAATGATCCACCAGCCGCCGGGCGATCAGGTGGGTGACCCCGGCCTCGCGCTGGACTTCACCGTAGACCCCCAGCAGCCGTGCGCCAAGAAGCACCGCGCGCTGACGCTCGGCGATGCGCTTCCAGACCACCAGATTGACCTGACCGGTCTCGTCCTCCAGGGTGACGAAGGTCACGTCATGGGCCGACCCCGGACGCTGGCGGTTGATCACCAGACCGGCGGTCGCGACCCGCGCGCCCGGCGACACCACTGCCACCGCGTCCGCGGTCAGCAGGTGCCGCTCGGCCAACTGCGGGCGCAACAGGGCTAGGGGATGACGGCGCAGACTCAGCCCCAGACTCCCGTAATCGGCGACGATCTCCGCCCCTTCGGTGGGCGGGGCAAGCAAGGCGAGACCGACGGGGTCCGCGGGCGGCGGCGGGAGCGCCAAGGCCGCCTGGACCGCCGCACCGCGATCGGTGCGCAACGCGGCACTCAGACCGGAGACCGACCAGGCCGCCCGGTGCCGATGACCCGCCAGCGGCTGCAGTGCGTCCGCCTGGGCCAGCGCCTTCAGATCCCCCCGATCGAGCGCGGCGCGCGCGATCAGGTCGGTGAGATCCAACCAGGGCGCGGCATCCCGCGCCTGGATCAGCCGCCCGGCGCCCGCCCGGGACAGGCCCTTGACCAACCGCAAGCCCAAACGCAGAGCCGGCTGGTCAGCGTCCGCCCCTCCCCGCTCGCCATACGCGGCGCCTTGACCTGCTGGTTCGCCATCGGCAGGCTCCAGCGTACAGTCCCAGGCACTCGCGGTCACCGCGACCGGCCGCACCTCCACGCCCTGCCGACGCGCCTCCCGAATCAACTGAGCCGGCGCATAAAAGCCCATCGGCTGACTGTTGATAAGGGCCGCGAAGAAAGCGGCCGGCGCATGGTGCTTGAGCCAGGCGGAGACATAGACCAACAGCGCGAAGCTGGCGGCGTGCGACTCGGGGAAACCGTATTCGCCAAAACCCAGAATCTGGTGATAGATCTGCTCGGCGAAGGCGCGCTCATAGCCGCGCTCCAACATGCCGCCGATCAGCCGCCCCTTGAGCGACTCCAGCCCGCCGCGGCGACGCCAGGCGGCCATGGAACGGCGCACCTGATCGGCCTCGCCGGGCGAGAAGCCCGCCGCCACCGTCGCGACCTTGATCACCTGCTCCTGAAAGATCGGCACCCCCAGGGTGCGCCCCAGCACCTCCTTGACCGCCGCCGACGGATAACTCACCGGCTCCAGACCTTGCCGACGGCGCAGATAGGGATGCACCATGTCACCCTGGATGGGGCCCGGCCGGACGATGGCGACCTCGATCACCAGATCATAAAAACAGGCCGGCTTGAGCCGCGGCAGCATGGCCATCTGCGCCCGTGACTCGATCTGGAAGACCCCGGTGGTCTCGCCGCGCTGGATCATCCGGTAGACCGCCGGGTCCTCCGGCGGGATGTCGGCCAGCGTCAGCCGGCTGCCGCGACAGCCATTGATCAGTTCCAGGGCGCGGCGGATGGCCGAGAGCATCCCCAAGGCCAGGCAGTCCACCTTGAGCAGCCCCAGTGTATCGAGGTCATCCTTGTCCCACTGAATCACAGTGCGCCCGTCCATGGCCGCATTCTCCACCGGCACCAGCCGGGACAGTTCACCGCGGGAGATCACGAAACCGCCGACATGCTGGGACAGATGGCGCGGACAGCCCAGAATCTCATGCACCAGGCGCATGACCTTCAATACCAGCGGGTTGTAGGGATCGAGCCCGACCTCTTGCAGGCGCTCCGGAAGCACCGCCTGCCCGTCCCACCAGTTGAGGTTGCGGGCCAGGCGGTCCACCTGATCCAGGTCCATCCCCAGCGCCTTGCCGACATCGCGCACCGCGCTCTTGGGCCGGTAGCTGATCACCGTCGCGGCCAGGGCGGCGCGCTCCCGGCCGTACTTGGTATAGATGTACTGAATCACCTCTTCGCGGCGCTGGTGTTCGAAGTCCACGTCGATGTCCGGCGGCTCGTCGCGCTCCCGCGAGATGAAGCGCTCGAACAACATCTCCATGCGCGCCGGATCCACTTCCGTGATCCCCAGACAAAAACAGACTGCCGAGTTGGCGGCTGAACCGCGGCCCTGACACAGGATGCCGCGGGAGCGGGCGAAGCGCACGATGTCGTGAACCGTGAGGAAATAGGGTTCGTACTTCAGTTCAGCGATCAGGGCCAGTTCGTACTCGATCTGGCCGCGCACCCGCGGCGGCATCCCGTCCGGCCAGCGCACGGCGGCGCCCGCCTCCGTCAGCCGACGCAAATGCGCCGCCGCCGTGGTACCAACCGGCACCAGCTCATCCGGGTATTCATAGCGCAGCTCATCCAACGAAAAGCGGCAGGCCGCGGCCAGCACCAGCGTCTGCGCCAACAGATCGGGCGGATAAAAACGCGCCAGTTCGGCCCGGTCGCGCAGATGGTGCTCCCGATTCTGGGCCAGCGCGGCGCCCAATTGATCCACCCGCACTCCGAGCCGAATAGCCGTGAGTGTATCCAGCAGCGGACGCCGACTCCCGACATGCATGGCCGCCGCCCCGCAGGCGGTGAGCGGCAGCCCCAAATCCGCGCCCAACCCGCGCAGCCGGGTCAGCCAGGCCAGATCGCCGCCGCGCCGGTGCGCCACCACGCCGATCCACAGCCGTCCGGCACCCAACCGCCGCAGCCAGTCGCCCTGTTCCCGCAGCTCCGCCGCGCTGTCCTGCGCGCCCGGCAGCCAGATCAGCAGACAGCCCGGCAACCCGTCGGCCAAGTCCTCCGCCGTCACGCGCGCCTCCCCCTTGGGCGCACGCCGCCGCGCCCGCGTGATCAGTTGCGCGAGATTGCCGTAACCCGCCCGATCCATCGCCAGGACCGCCAGGCGCGGACCCGCCTCCACCGTCAACTCGGCGCCGATGATCAGGTGCAGCCCCAGGGCACGTGCCTCCCCGTGCGCCCGCACCACCCCGGCCAGCGAGCAGAGGTCGGTCAGGGCGAGCGCCGCATAGCCCAGATCAAGGGCGCGCCGGACCAGTTCCTCCGGGTGCGAGGCTCCCTGGAGAAAGCTGAAGTTCGAGCGACACAGCAGTTCGGCATAGGCCGGAATCGAGGCATGGGGCACGGTCGTCGGCACCTGGCGGAAGACTGTATAAATATACAGTATCTGCCGGATTGCGGCTCGCTGCCACACCGCAAAAAATGAAATTCTCCCGCGGGAACGGCTTCCGGCCGCGACGGGGTGCCGCGGTGCGTGCTGCTATCCCGCGAGGCCCCGTCGCGGCCGGAGGCCCAGCAGTTCCAAATTTGGGTGGCCGCCGCCAACAGCGTGTCGGCAGCGAGGCCGATGGTGGATGCGCTGCGCTTATCCACCCTCGAAACCGGCTCCGTTGTAGGGTGGATAAGGCGCGCCGCTCGGTGTCAGGGACTTGGCACGGCGGTCGCGGGCGCCGCATCCACCAGAGGTCGCGCGGTGCCGCCCAAATTTGGAATTGCAGCCGGAGGCCGCTCCCACGGGTCGCCGGGGGATTTTCACGGTAACATCTGCGCCTTGCGAGGCTGACGGATGATCAGGACCCAAGGCCGCTCAAGACTCCACCGACACAGGCAACTCCACATGACGGCGAATCAAACAACGGCAGCGCCCATGACCCGACCCGGTCGAGCCCGGCTGGGGCCTGATCACGACGCGGGGCAACCATGAGCACCGCCATGGGCGACCGGGCCGACGACCCGCGGTCCCAGCCTGAATCCTCCCCGCCAAGCGGTGACACCGAGTGGTCGGTACGGCAAGCGAACGTCATCGAACAGCGGGTGTTGCGGCGCTCGATCTGGGGCGTGGTGGCGGTCGGGCTCGGGAGCGTCGCCTATGGTCTGTTCCTGGAATCCGAAGTCGTCATCCTCAACGGTATCTTCTCCGTCCTCAGCCTGGTCGCCGGGGGCTTGAGCCTGCTGGCCGCCAAGCTGATCGTCAAACCGGCGGACAAGCGCTTTCCCTACGGCTATTCCCATGTGGAACCGCTGGTTCAGTCGGTCAACGGCTTCCTCGTCCTGGTGATCTGCATCTATTCGTTCATCAACGGCATCAATGGCATCCGCGAGGGCGGCACCGCGGTCGATGTGGTGGGAGTCATCTGGTTCAGCGTGGTCAGCGCCGCGATCTGTCTGGGCTTCTGGATCTACCTGTCGATTCAGGCACGGCGCCTCGACTCCCAACTCGTCGCCACCGATGCCAAGGAATGGGGAATGGACTTTGCTTTCAGCATGGTGACTTTGATCGGCTTTGCGATCCTGCCCGCACTCGCGGAACCCTACCGCACCGCCTGGGCGAGCTATGCGGACCCGGCCCTGGTCGCGGCCATGTCGCTGCTGCTACTACCCGTACCGCTGGGTATCCTCAATCGCAATCTGCGCGAGGTCCTGCTGATGGTGGACGTGAACGATGCACTGATCGGACGCCTCGATGCCATTATGAAAACGCTCAGCGCCGAGCACGCGATCGAGAAGTACGTCCATCATGTGGTCAAGACCGGCAGAACCTATTTCATCGAGATCGACATCGTCGTCGGACCGGAATTCGCATTGCAAACCATCGCGCAGCAGGATCAATTGCGGGAACTCATCTGGACCGCCATGGACGTCTCGGTCGATGAAGCCTGGCTGTCGATCTGCCTGACGGGCGATCCGCGGTGGGTCTAGCCGACCGCGCTCGCCCGATGCGATAAGATGCTCTCACAAAGACACAAAGACACGAAGAAGAAAAGAGCGATAAGAAGCCATGAAAGGCTTCTCGATCTTTGTGTCTTTGTGTCTTTGTGAGAGGATTTCTTTTCTTTCTTCCGCGTCTTCGTGAAAAACCCTTGATCGGGCTCCCAGGCTCACGCGCGTAGTGATGCGGTGAGTACTCGGACACTGGTGGCGAAATGCCGGGAGAGCCCCGTAACCCGTTGAAAGAAAAAATAGTACGCGCTTTTCTTCAATGGGTTAGTGAATTCGCCACCAGTGTCCGTGCCTCACCGCATCCGGCCGGCCACAATGCTGATCACGACCGCCGGCACCTGCACAGGGCGCGGTCGCTCGCCGCCCCGCCGACACCCATCCCGTCGACTGGTTCGCCCCATCCGTCCGGTAGCGATGGGACACGCGCTCGCGACCGTGCTAGTGTCCGCCCGCACCGGCTCAACCATTCCCACCAAAAGGAAATCCACATGATGCTCGAACCGCTCCGACGTCATCCGGGGCCGCGCGGCCAACGCCCGGCGCTTGTTCTCTGCTGTTTGATACTGATCCTGACTCTGGGCCAGGCCGCGGCCGGGCTGACGGCACCCGGCGACGCGGTGCCGACCAACGCCGACGCGCTGCGCGCGCAGGTGGCCGCCGCGGGCTGGGTCACCGTGCGGGTGGAGGTGCGCGCGCCGGCGGCGGTCGCGGCGACGGACGACCTGGAGCAGGCGGCACAGGACCTGCTGTTCGCCTTGCCGGCCGGGTCCTATGACGGGGTCGAGCGGGCCGCTGGTTCGGCCAGCTCGACCCTGCGGGTCGATGCGACTGGGTTGGATGCGCTGCTGCGCTCGCCCTGGGCGGCGAGCGTTAGCGCGGCGGGCAATCCGGAGATGCAGCGGCTGGCAGCAGGCGCGTATACAGCCTGGCCATCAAGCCCGACGGCAGCCTCTGGGCCTGGGGATACAACGAGCAGGGCCAACTCGGCGACGGCACCACCACCCAGCGTTCAACGCCGATCCAAGTCCTGACCGGGGTCAAGGTGGAGGGCGTCGGCGGCTGGCGCGTCCCCCTGAGGTTCAACGCCGATCCAAGTCCTGACCGGGGTCAAGGCCCTGGCAACCGGCGATCGGCACAGCCTGGCCATCAAGACCGACGGCAGCCTCTGGGCCTGGGGAGAGAACGACTTCGGCCAGCTCGGCGACGGCACCACAACGGACCGCCTGAGTCCAGTGCAGGTTGCCGGGTTCGTCGGACCGACCGCCGCCGACTTCACCGTCACCAACATCACCCTGAACCCAAGCGCCCCGCTCGCCGGCGGCACCTTCAGCGCTTCGATCACCGTCAAGAATCGCGGCACCCAGGCCGGGAGCCCAGGGACCCTGCGCGTCTGGGCCAACCAGCGCGCGACCCAAGACTGCGCGGCCCCAGGGGACGCCGACATCAGCCTGGCGAGCCTGCCGGCGGGCGCCAAACAGACGGTGCGCATCAACCTGCCGGCCGGCACCGCCGGGTACCGGACCCTGCGGATCTTCATCGACAGCCAGTGCCTGACCGCGGAACCCGATGAGACCAACAACCAGACCAGCAAGGGCTACCAGGTCGTCGCCCAGCCGATCGCGGACTTCGCGGTCACCAGCGTCGTTCTCAGACCCAACCGCCCCACCGCCGGCAGGACCTTCAGCGCCGACGTGACGGTGAAGAACCGCGGCACCGCGCCCGGCGACGCCGGCACCCTCGCCCTCTGGGTCGATCAGCCGGGCGTCCCCGCCTGCGGCACCGCCGGCGACGCCGCGGTCCCCGTCGGCACCCTCGCCGCCGGTGCCAGCCGCACCCTGACCCTCGACGGCCTCCCCGCCGGGGCGGCCGCCGCCAAGTCACTGCGTGCTTTCATCGACGCCGCCTGCGTCAGCGCGGAGGCCAACGACGGCAACAACCAATGGGTGAAGCCTTACACGGTCGTGCCCTGAACCGCCCTCCGGCGGTCGCTCGCGCAACCTTAGGCGACTTCCGACAATTTGGATACCGGTCAGTGTCGGTGCGACTTCAGTCGCACCGACACCAGTCCCGTCGGTCGGGTTAGGCGCGCGCGGTTATAGCCGTCGAACGTAATAACCGGACATTGGGGCGCGTTTCAAACCCGCCCCTACACCAAGAGTCTGTCTGGATATCAGGTGAGAAGGCGATATGCCCTGTCAAGCAACAACAGACGGTCGACGCGCGCCGTCACCCGACATCCCGGCTTTCATTAACGTGTTCTTCTTCGTGTCTTTGTGTGAGCAATTGCCGGATTCAGGTACCATGCCTGATCGACCTTGCGTGGCGCTCCCAGCCTGACCGGGAGTGCACCCATCCGGTCCAAACAGTGACCGACACGCGCGCAGCCGGCTCCAACCAATCCCAACAACACGACGGAGTTGAGATTCCCATGCACACAAGCCTAATCAATGCAGCCCTGCTCTGCCTGCTCCTGACCGGCAGCGCCTGGGGCGAGTCATCCGCCTTGCCGCTATCGGCGGCGGATACCGCCGGACAGGGTTCCCCAGCAGCCGAAGAAGCAGGCGCGGCACAGCGTCGGATCAAGACCATCGGCATCATCGGCGGCGTGAGTTGGGTGTCATCGCTCGAATACTACCGGCTGATGAATGAGCAGGTGCGGGATCGCCTGGGCGGACTGCACTCGGCGCCGATCCTGATGTACTCGATCGAGTTCGGCGACTTCTCCAAACAAGAGCGGCTGGCCGCGCAGGGCGACTGGCGGCCCCTCAAGGCGACGATGATCGACGCGGCGAAACGTCTGGAACAGGGTGGTGCGGACTTCATCGTCATCGCCTCCAACACCATGAACTCCACCGCTGAACTCATCGCGGAACACGTCGCCATCCCGGTGCTGCACATCGCCGACGCCACCGGCCGTAAAGTGAAAGCGAGCGGGATCAAGACGGTCGCCTTACTGGGCACCAAACACACGATGGAGGCGGACTTCTACCGGGATCACCTCGATCGCTTTGGACTCAAAGTGGTCGTCCCGAACGCGGCGGAACGCGACCAGATCAATACCGTGATCTTCGACGAACTCTGTACCGCCCAGTTCAAGGACGAGTCGCGCCAGGCGTTCGTCCGTATCATCGAACGCATGGTGCGCGAGGACGGCGCCGAGGGCGTGATCCTGGGCTGTACCGAGATCCCCTTGCTGATCAAGCAAGACAACGTCAGCGTCCCGGTCTTCGACACGACCGCCATCCACGCCGAGGCGGCAGTGGACTATGCGTTGACCAGCCACTGAGTATGCGGACCACAGGATCAGGTGAAACAGACCTTACAATCACTCGGCGCACTACACTACGCTATTGCGCCGACGCGCGTTTTATAATAGGTGATACTGATGCTTGAAGACATACGAGTCGAGTGTCCCTACTGCGGCGAGGACTTCGATACGGTGGTGGACTGTTCCGCCGGCAGCCAGCGCTACATCGAGGACTGCGCCGTCTGCTGCCGGCCCATCGAATTCCAAGCCGAAGTCGACGATGCGGGGAATCTGATCAGCGTGACAGCCCACCGCGACGACGATTGATCGTCAGCCGATCGACCGCATCAACGTCTGCGACCTCCACCATCCAGAGACCAAACACCTTGCCGGACGGATCTCGCCTTGACCGGCGAGCCCGTCCGGTGCAACTCTTATAACGGAGTACAAGATGCTGTTCAGACAATTGTTCGAGCCCGTTTCCAGCACCTACACCTACCTGCTCGGCTGCGAAGAAACCGGCGAGGCGATCCTGATCGACCCGGTTCTGCCCACCTGGCAGCGCGATCTGGCCGAGGTCGCGACGCTCGGACTGAAGCTCGTCTTTACGCTCGATACGCACGTCCACGCCGATCACATCACCTCGGCACTCAGGCTCAAACACGAAGCCGGCAGCCGGATCGCCCATCCCGCCGTCGATGGGCTCGCCTGCGTCGACTTGCCAATCGCCGAAGGCACGCCGCTGCTGGTCGGCAGTCTTCGGATCGACCCGCTCTTCACGCCGGGTCACACCGACGGTCATCACGCCTACCGTATCGGCAACCAGGTCCTGACCGGCGATGCACTGCTGATCGACGCCTGCGGTCGCACCGATTTCCAAAGCGGCGACCCAACGGCCCTATATCACAGCGTGGCCGGCAAACTCTTCGCGCTGCCCGACGAAACGCTGGTTTACCCTGGTCACGACTACGAGGGACGCTGGGTCTCGAACATCGCGCAGGAGAAAACACGCAACCCGCGACTCGGCGGCAACCGCTCACTCGAATCCTTTGTCGCGTTGATGAATGGGCTAAACCTCGCGTACCCGAAGTTCATCGATTATGCAGTGCCCGGCAACCGGGAATGCGGCGTCTGTCCTGCCGGCGTTCCCGACAGCCTCAGCCAATATTGCGACCAGATCGGAGAGAGCCGACAGGGCTGAGAATCGCTCGCCGCTCCCTGGTTTGATCGATGAGTGCCAGGGTGTGACCAAGCCCGTGCGGCGCACAGCGCGTCGGCGGCGAACAGTCTTGAACTCACCACTTGGGCATGCAGGCAAACGGCGATTCGAAGGGGACCGGCAGGGGCCAGCAAAAGTCGATGTCGGGTTCGACCTGACGCAGCATGTCGCGACCCACGAGGTAGTAGCTTTTCCGATAGCGGGACGGAAATCGAAAGTCTTCGCTCAATTCTGCCCTTTCAGCACCGTATTGCAGGCGCCGGGCGGCCGCTATCAGGCGGATCCCCTCGGTCGCGCAGAGCTTGAACATCGCATCGGCTAAACCAGAGACATAAAATGCCGAATGAAAAATCGCGAAGTTATCGATACTAAGCTCATCGACTGCGTAGCGGTAGGCGTAGCGCAGTCCGACAAAATTGTATTCCTCGCCGCGCACCATGTAGGATTCGTCGTCGTCAATCAACAGCGTATCGTTGAGCGCCTCCTCGGGGACGACCACACCCGCCAGTTTTTTCTTCAGATTGCCGAAAAAACACGGCTGATAGCGTTCTTTTTCCTCACGCTGCAGGCGACCCAGTTGGTCGGTATCGATGCAGTGCCGGCGGGAGAAGACTCGGTAAGGCGGAGGTTCGGTCTGATCGGAAAATGCCCGCCGCATGATCTGTTCCACGAGAGGCACATTGCGCTCTTCAACGCCGGAACTGAAAAATGCCAGGCTGACGCCATGTTCGTGCAACCAGCGTAACAGCGCGAAATAGCCTGGAAAGAGATAGTGGATATGGCCCAAGACCTCAAACCGATGCCGTTCCAGAAATGCCTCGCCAAATTTTTCGCGCACACGTTGTTCCGTCGTTTCCATGTCATAGCGAGCCACCACGATGACCATTGCCCCATCGAGGTCGAAGACGAAAGTATTCGTGGGATTTGCGTTCATTTTCAGAATCCTCCGATCAATTGAGGCGGAAAGTGATCCTCAGACATTGGGGATCGCACCCAGACGTCCCATAAGCCACAGGACGAGAGGGCGGGTTTCAAACCCGCCCCTACAACCAAGAATCTATCTCGATTTCAGGTACGAAGGCTATAGGAAACGAACGATGCGGGAGTGTGATCTTTGAGCCAATCCTTCAGCGCCTCGTTTATGTGCGATTTGTAATCAGAGAGCTACTGACTGCCCACCGGCCTCGGGGCGCGGAGCGCCAAACAGATGCGTGACACCGCCGGAGCGGTGTCACGAGGGGCCGAGGGGCGGGGCGCGGCTTACGAGGCGACGATTCGTCACCAGAGGTGAATCCGGGGGCACAAAAAAGGGGCCATTCGGCCCCTTCCTCCGGCGCGGCCGGCCACGCTTGGCCGAACCTGTCCGATCGGCGAATTACTCGCCGAGTTCGACCGCCTTCATGCTCAACCGAATCCGCCCCTGCTTGTCGACTTCCAGGACCTTGACGCGGACCTGATCGCCTTCCTTGAGCTTGTCGCTGACCGACTGCACGCGCTCCTCACAGATCTGGGAGATATGTACCAGGCCGTCGCGACCGGGGAGGATGGTGACGAAGGCGCCGAAGTCCATGATGCGGGCGACCTTGCCCTCGTAGACCTTGCCCACTTCGACATCGGCGGTGATGAGCCGGATGCGCCGCTTGGCTTCTTCACCGGCGGCCTTCTCGACCGAGAAGATCTTGACGATGCCGTCGTCGGTGATGTCGATAGTGGCGCCGGTCTCTTCGGTGATGGCGCGGATGACCGAGCCGCCCTTGCCGATGACGTCGCGGATCTTCTCCGGGTGGATCTTGAGTTCGATGATGCGCGGGGCATGCTCGGACATCTCGGCGCGGTGCACGTCGATGACCTTGTTCATCTCGCCCAGGATGTGCAGCCGGCCGACTTTCGCCTGGGCCAGGGCGACTTCCATGATCTCCTTGGTGATCCCTTCGATCTTGATGTCCATCTGCAGGGCGTTGATGCCCTCGACGGTGCCGGCCACCTTGAAGTCCATGTCGCCCAGATGGTCTTCGTCACCCATGATGTCGGTGAGGACGGCGAACTTGTCCCCTTCCTTGATCAGGCCCATGGCCACACCGGCCACCGCGCCCTTGATCGGCACACCGGCATCCATCAGCGACAGGCTGGTGCCGCAGACGCTGGCCATGGAGCTGGAGCCGTTGGATTCGGTGATCTCGGAGACGACGCGCACCGAATAGGGGAAGGTCTCGATGCCGGGCATGACGGCCAGCACGCCGCGCTTGGCGAGCCGCCCGTGACCGATCTCGCGGCGCTTGGGGCTGCCGACGCGGCCGATCTCGCCGACGCAGAAGGGCGGGAAGTTGTAGTGGAGCATGAAATGCTCGCGCCGCTCGCCGTCCAGTGCGTCGATGATCTGGCTGTCGCGCTCGGTGCCCAGGGTGGTGATGACCAGGGCCTGCGTCTCGCCGCGGGTGAAGAGCGCGGAGCCGTGGGTGCGCGGCAGGACGCCAGTGCGAATGGTGATGGGGCGCACCGTCTTGGTGTCGCGCCCGTCGATACGCGGCCGACCCTCGATGATGTGGCCGCGCACAATTTCGCTCTCGAGCCGCTCGATGGCACCCTGGATCTGCTGGGCATTCCAGACGCACCCCTCGAGCGCGGTCACCCGATCGTGGATGTCCGCCCGGATCTCGTCCAAGACGGCGTAGCGGGCCATTTTTTCCTTGATGGTGTAGCCCTCGGCGATCTGGCCGGCGCCGGCATGGGCCACCGCCTCGGCCAGTTGCGGGTCGGGGAGCACGGGCTTGAAGGGGATCTGCGCCTTGTGAACCTGGGCCGCCAGTTCGCGGATGGCGGTGATGACCACCTGCATTTGCTCATGGCCGAACAGGACGGCGCCCAGCATGACTTCTTCGGACAGGCCGCGTGCCTCGGACTCGACCATCAGTACGGCCTTATCGGTGCCGGCCACGATCAGGTCCAGATCGCTGTCCGGACCAAGGCCGATGACGGCGGGGTTCAGGATGTACTCGCCGTTCTTGTAGCCGACCCGCGCGGCGCCGATGGGGCCGTTGAACGGCACCCCGGCGACGGCCAGGGCCGCGGAGGTACCGATCAGCGCCGGCACCTCGGGGTTCACCGCCGGATTCAGCGACTTGACCGTGGCGATGATCTGGACTTCGTTGGTGAAACCATCGGCGAACAGGGGCCGGATCGGCCGGTCGATCAGCCGCGAGGTCAGAATCTCACCTTCGCTCGGACGGCCCTCACGACGGAAGAACCCGCCGGGGATGCGGCCGGCAGCATAGGTCTTTTCCTGGTAGTCGACGGTCAGCGGCAGGAAATCGCGCTCCGGACTGGGCTTCTTGCTCACCACCACGGTGACCAGCACCACGGTGTCGCCCATATTGACCAGCACCGCGCCGTCGGCCTGGCGAGCGATCTCGCCGGTCTCCAGGATGACGGTTTGATCGCCGAATTGAAACTGCTTACGAATGGGGGTGGGAATCACGGGTCAGTCCTCTGGTCTCGGCCTCGGGTTTGCAAAGAGTCGCCTGCGCCACAGGCTCCAGGTGCGTAGGGGACCGCGGGTGGCCTGCGGACATGCGCCCGAGGCCTGAGTATTTGGCCCCGGCGGCCGCCAACCAGCCGCCGCGGGGCGGACGGACTCAGGGCCTTAGCCGTGGGTCCGCCGGTGCAGCGTCTAGCGACGCAGACCGAGTCGCGCAATCAGTTCGCGATAGCGATCGAGATCCTTGCCCTTCAGGTAGTCGAGCAGCTTGCGTCGGGAGTTGACCATGCGCACCAGGCCGCGACGCGAGTGGTGGTCGTGCTTGTGGATGCTGAAGTGTCCGGTCAATTGCTGGATGCGTGCCGTCAACAGGGCCACCTGCACCTCAGGGGAACCGGTATCGTTCTCCCCCCGGGCGTAGGCGGTGACGATCTCTTTCTTCTCTGCGGCATTCATAGTCATTGAGGGTCTCCTTAAAAATAATGGGGACATGAAAAGTCCTGTACCGACGGCACCTGCCGCCGCTGATCACCCCGACAATGACATCAGGGGATCGGACAGATTGATAGACCGCGAAATTTTACCGGCTCGCCGGACCGGCTCCAAACCATGGTGCGTTTGAAGACATGCTTTGCCGCGTCGGCCGCTCAGACCAACCG
>Ga0247839_1003675_pt1 | contig 20766 bp, 20 predicted proteins | sample LaCruzMarch2015__6_FD_192405 | JGI IMG/M metagenome (GOLD analysis project Ga0247839, IMG submission 192405) | Freshwater microbial communities from meromictic Lake La Cruz, Castile-La Mancha, Spain - LaCruzMarch2015_16m | ecosystem: Environmental > Aquatic > Freshwater > Lake | place: Spain... | reverse complement strand
TTGGGTTTGATAATGATATCTTCCAAGCTATGTTTATCTAGAACAGCAAACATCCCTGCTAAGGCCGAACTCAGGATAGTTTGCAACACACACTCAGACTGAATTCGACAACCAGAATGATCGTTTAAGCACTCAGCTAATGCAAAATCACTCTCGGTATCTCTGATTACATTACCCAAAATGATGGTTTTGGGCTTTCGCGCCAAACGCATGCCCCCGCCCTTGCCTCTAATTGTCTGAATATAGCCAAGTGTTCCAAGCTGATTAACTACTTTCATGAGGTGGTTTTCTGAAATTCCATAAAACTGGGCGATTTCGGCAATAGTTGTTAGGCGCTCATTTTGACTGCCTAAATACATTAGGACACGCAGGCTGTAATCCGAAAAGACACTTAATCTCATGATGTTAAATCCCTATTTAGCTAAATACTGACACTAGTATCCAAACATTTCGAAAAGTTCTTGTTGAGTCGGCAATACCCCTGATAGTGATTCATCAGGGTTCTGTCCGAGCAGGACCGAAATGGGGGTGACTTCAAACATATTGAGATCCAGAATTCTGAGAATTTCGCAAAGAGAATGTCTTTAAACTCTTTTTACAACTGTACTTTGGTTACGTTTCGCCCTAATTACCATATCTTATTAAGATTTATCTGAAAAGCGTTGGGACACTGGTGAAATACTGGGCATTACTAACTCTGTTGCACTTGGGGCTTGAAACCGCCCTGACTAAAAAATAGAATCTACTCCTCTCTATCGAGTTGATTCCCCCAATAACTTAAGAATATTGCCAGAAGCCCTATAAAACCATGCATTTAGTAACCCCTCTTCTCTAAAGAGGTATATAGTTTACTTGTTATATAAGATGTGCTAAAAATACATCTATTAAATATTTTATGGAGAACTGACAAATGAGCGATCTAAATACTGAAAATGAGCCCATCCCATTCATGCAGCAACTGCTAGATAACCCGTTTATTTTGCTGTTTCTTGGTGTCATGATCCCCATGGTGGTCTACACGCTTTGGGGTGTGATTGATATCTTGACAGTCCCTCTCGCTAAGTAGTAATTCAGCACCTCAATAACCCACCACCCATCTGAACTAAAGGATGTCAAAATGAGCGCCATATTACCCCCCTCGGAACGACTTTGGTGGAAGCATCCGTTAGATCGAGTAGAGGGCACCTGGATTGTGATAGCCCTCATCTGGTGCCTGATTATGTTTGCAATGATGATTGGATGGCATATCTACGGCAAGCAAAATCTTTCTACCGAAACATATAAGACTAGTCCTGAACTTTTCCTTAAAAAAGCACAGGGAGTCGTAGATAAGTACACAGTACGCACCGAAACTTCTGAAAATATTCCTGTAGTCGCTCCTCCTCCTGGTAGTGATGTGTACTTAGTTGCAAGGCTCTGGAATTTTTGGCCAATCATTGAGTTTGAAAAGGGGAAGACCTATCGTCTTCACTTGACATCGCTTGATTTCAACCATGGATTCTCATTACAGCCAGCCAATATCAACATTCAGATCGTACCTGGGTATGAGCATGTGGTCACAGTGACTCCGAATCAATCAGGTACTTATTCGGTAGTTTGTAATGAATATTGCGGCATCAACCATCACGCGATGGTTGGTCGTATCTACGTCAAATAGAGGGTCAACAAGATGTCGAACACTACAACTTATAGAACTTGTCCGCGCTCAGGCCTTCAATTTGAGGCAAATGCCGAAAAACTAATGCTCATTAATGCTGTAGTAGCGGTAGTTTTTTTACTACTCGGTGGAATTTTAGCAATCGGCGTCGTACTTACTCGTTGGCCTGCAGTTCATTGGCTAGAAGCCGATACTTTTTACCAAGTGTTAACTGCACATGGTATCGATATGCTGATCTTTTGGATTATTTTTTTTGAAGTAGCTGTACTTTATTTTTGCTCATCAACGCTACTAAGGTGTCGACTTGCTGCACCAAAAATGGCGTGGCTGGCATTTGGATTAATGTTTGTTGGGGCCATCATGAATAATGTAGCCGTCTATCAAGGAGCATCTAGCGTCATGATGACGTCTTATGTACCTATGATGGCCGCCCCTTCCTTTTATCTTGGTTTGATACTATTTGCGGTTGGCGCATTGATTGCTTGTTTTGTTTTCCTCGGAACCTTAGTAGTAGCCAAGCGAGATAAAACCTATCAGGGCTCTGTACCCTTAGTAACCTTTGGTGCCATTGTGGCCTGCATCATTGCAGTGTTCACCATTACTTCTGGCGCAATCATTCTCATCCCAACATTTTTCATGTCAATTGGTCTGATTGATAGCGTAGACCCGCTTGTCTATCGAACCATTTGGTGGGCTTTTGGTCACTCCTCTCAGCAAATTAACGTGGCTGCACATATCGCTATTTGGTATGCCATTGCTGCCATTGTTTTTAATGCCAAGCCAATGTCAGAAAGAGTTAGCAGGGGCGCCTTTCTTCTTTACATTCTATTTTTACAACTTGCAAGTGCACACCATTTATTAGCCGACCCCGGTGTTAGCACTGCCTGGAAAGTTGTGAACACAAGTTACTTTATGTATTTTGCAGTATTGGCGTCTATGATTCATGGCCTTACCATTCCAGGGGCTATTGAAGTTGCTCAGCGTCAAAAAGGTTATACCAATGGATTATTTGAATGGTTACGGAAAGCCCCTTGGGGTAACCCAGTCTTTGCAGGCATGTTTATTTCATTAATTGGCTTTGGCTTTTTAGGTGGAATATCAGGCGTGATGATGGGAACAGAGCAGCTCAATATGATTATTCACAACACTATTTATGTTCCTGGTCACTTTCACGCTACTGTTGTCATAGGAACTACCCTCTCGTTTATGGCGCTGACATATTTCTTAATTCCAGTCCTGTTTAAACGTGAAATGATCTCGCCAAAGCTTGCTCAATTGCAACCCTATTTATTTGGCCTCTCAATGTATTTCTTTTGCTTGGTCATGATGGGTGCTGGTACGCTTGGAGTCTCACGTCGTCATTGGGATATGGCATTTAATGGTGCTCCATTAGCCTATGAATGGCCTGGTGCTGCTTATTTAATGATGGGCTTAGTAGGAATTGCTGGTGTAGCCGCTATTTCTGGAGGTGCTATATATATCTATGTAACAGTAGGCTCATTACTGTGGGGTAAGCGTCTTTCGACGGGGAATGTGAGCTCTGCTCCCACTCCAATTCCTCCTACACCAACTCCAGATGTCGTACAAACCTATGGGTCAGCAGGGTTTGCTGCTCCCGGTACATTCACATTGGCAATCGTATTTTTAGTTGCATTTATTTTGTATTACTTCATTAACTGGAAGTATTTATCCCAGGTATGGGGGCTTAGCTAGGGCTAAGATCATGAGATCTACATTCACTCACGTCAATGTATCGCTCACACATCAAGTGCGAAATGTACTTGGAGTTTTTAAACTGCGAATTGGTGCGATGATTATGATCACCGCCCTAGTAGGGTTGTTAGTCACACCCGGGGATCCTCTTACAGTGATTCAATGGCTGGTTATTGCAATAGCTGTTTTTCTATCCTCTGCGAGTGCTGGTGCTTTTAATCAGTATTATGAATATGAGAATGACCGCTTGATGGCTCGCACCCAAAATCGGGCCTTTGTTTCTGGAGCACTTTCTCGTTCCCCCCTTTGGCTTTGGGTTATTGCCTCATTATTAGCCGGCTCAGTATTCACAACCTGGGCTGTGATAAATGCTATCTCCGCACTCTTTGTATTTCTGGGAGCATTCTTTTATGCGGTGGTTTATACCGTATGGTTAAAACGTCGCACTTGGGTCAATATCATTATTGGTGGACTGGCAGGCAGTTTTGCCGTATTGGCTGGTGCTGCTGCCGTTGATCCTCATCTCGGACCACTACCGCTTTTATTGGCATTAGTTTTGTTCTTATGGACTCCGCCGCATTTTTGGAGTTTAGCTATTGCAAACCAAGCAGATTATGCTGCCGCAGGCGTACCTATGTTACCAGTCGTAGTTGGTCCTAAGCGAGCATCCCAAGTCGTACTCATTAGCACAATTGCACTTGTCTTATCTTCACTTCTGCCAATTTGGTTTGGCGCTGGACTGATATATCTGATCGGCGCTAGCATGGGCGGAGGCTACTTTATTTATAAAGCTTGGCGCCTTGCTAATTCACCCTCTCGAGCAACTGCGCTTGGATCTTTTTTTGCCTCTTTAATCCAATTAAGCTTGCTTCTCGCTGGGGCAAGCCTAGATAGTATTCTGCGTTAGTCATCTAGATGGAGAGGTTACAGTTATCGCAGTTCACGCCCTCCTCGCAATTTCACATTAAAAAAGATGATGACCTCCTCATAAGGCAGCGTTATTTACAAAGTATTTTAATATTTATTACAGCTCTACTTTTCTTAATCAATCCAGCATTATCTGTTACAAGCACTGTTGCACAGAAAGTATCAGCCAACGGGAATAGTTTTAATGAAGATAGCGCTCTTCGTCTTAGTCAAGCTGCTATTGGCACCATTCCTTCTGACTATACTTTTTTAGATCGTCAAGAGCGACCCGTTCGTCTTGCTAACTATCGAGGAAAACCACTACTTGTTAGTTTTATCTATACCGGCTGTTTTCAGATATGCCCCGCCACGACCAAATCCTTAAATGATGCTATCGAAAATTTAAAAAGAACCATTGGAACGGATCAATTTAATGTAATTAGCATTGGTTTTAACCAGCCATTTGATTCGCCACAAGCATTGCGTATTTTTGCTTCAAAAAATGATATCAATGCTCCTAATTGGGAGTTTCTGAGCCCCCATGAATCTATTGTTGAATCGTTGACTCGCGATTTTGGCTTTAGTTATGCCAGCAACCAATCGGGCATTGATCATGTGCTAGAAATTACAGTGCTAGATGGACAGGGTCGCATTTACTCACAAATCTACGGTGGTAAGCTTGATCCAGAGATAATCAGCGCGCCGATATTACAGCTGCTACGAGGTGCTCCACTACCACAAGCCTTGAGCCTATCCGATGTAATTAATCGTGTGCGCCTTATCTGCACTGTCTATGATCCGGTTACAGGAAGGTATCGCTACGACTATAGCCTAATTCTAGAGATTGCCGGAGGCTGTACATTCTTGATAGCGATGCTCTGGCTCTATATTGACGAACGGTTAAAACGTCGCCGCTCACGTAAACAAACGCTTAAAAATAACGTCTCCGTATGTGTCAGGTCACCCAAGTGATAAAAGTACCATTACAGCTTAATTCAAACAATCTTGGTAAACTGATTTTTCAGTGGCTAGATCATATTTTTAATTTAGTATTTGGAGCAAAATTAAATCCACTCTGCCACTTAGGCGCTCTGGGATTTCTACTTTTCTGGATCATTGTCATAAGCGGTATTTACTTATACACAATGTTAGACACCTCTGTAGCTGGCGCATATCAGTCAATCAACGATTTATCACTGAAGCAAAGGTATTTAGGGGGCTTACTCCGCAGCCTCCATCATTACGCGGCAGATAGTTTTATTGTCGTAATGGTCATCCACCTCATTCGAGAATGGGTTTTTGGGCATTATCAAGGATTTCGCCGCTTCTCCTGGCTAACTGGAGTTCCATTAATACTATTTTCCTTTGCCTGCGGCATCGGTGGCTTCTGGATTAGCTGGGATCAACTAGGGCAATTTTCTGCGCAAGCGACTGCTGAATGGCTCGATGCCATTCCCCTATTTGCCTCACCACTTACTAGAAATTTTTTAAGTATAAATACCGTTAGTGATCGCCTTTTTTCATTATTTGTATTTATTCACCTTGGGCTTCCCTTGTTGTTGTTGTTTGGGTTGTGGTTTCATATCCAAAGAATCAGTTTTGCCAATATTTTTCCACCACGCACCTTATCTGCGAGCATTTTGGCAACACTCTTCGCGCTTGCTCTACTTAGCCCAGCACAAAGTCACCCTCCTGCAGATCTTGCATTTATACCAACAACCTTAACGATTGATTGGATTTTATTATTTTCCCACCCCCTGATGTATGTCACATCACCAGTATTTTTATGGGGTTTACTCGTTAGCATTTTAGCCATCTTGCTCTTACTACCGTTTTTACCTAGAAGAAATGTGCCCCCCATTGCTAAAGTTGATCCTAGTAACTGCAATGGCTGTCGGCGTTGTTTTAATGATTGCCCCTACGCCGCCATCACAATGCTTTCTCATCCACATCATCGCATTGCTAAACAAATGGCTATGGTTGATCCTGATTTATGTGCGAGTTGTGGAATCTGTGTAGGGGCATGCCCATCATCTACACCATTTCGTAGTGTTGCTGAACTAGTCACCGGCATCGATCTACCTCATTCTCCCATCACCCATTTGCGGGCGCAACTTCAAAAATCTTTAGCTCATACAGAAAAAGCGCCAAGAATAGTTGTTTTTGGTTGCGATCATGGTGTTCGTGTCGATACTCTTCGCGACCCAGATATCTGCGCATTTAGCCTTACTTGTATTGGCATGCTACCACCATCCTTTATTGAATACGCATTGCGAGATGGCGCATCAGCTGTTTTGATAAGTGGCTGCCAATCAACTGCTTGTGAATTTAGACTTGGGCAGCGATGGACAGAAAACCGAATCTTAGGAACCCGGGAACCTGCTTTTCGAAATTCAGCATTTCATGTTAATAAGATACAGGTATCTTGGGCTAATGTAGGAGAAGAAGAAACCCTTAGGGCTGCAATAGAAGAACTTAAAAAAAATATTGGATTCTTTGAAAAATTTATTCCACCTTCAGAAATAACCTAAAGTGTATAAGCTAAAGACATTTCAATTGATACGACTATTTGGACAATTTTTGCTCTATGGTGTATTTGCTATCTTTATTGGGGTATTTTCTCAATGGCCAACCTATCAAGTATTAACTCCTAATCAGGCCATTATTAAGTTAAGCTTTAGCCATCATGGAAAACCGATTTCTGATTGTGAAAAATCAACTGATTCACAATTGGCAAAGCTTCCGCCAAATATGCGCGCACCAATTCGCTGTCCACGCGAACGCTCTCCAGTAAATATTGAGTTATCAGTTGATGGGACTATTACTTATCAACATGCTGCTCTGCCAGCTGGACTCTCTAGGGATGGTGCCTCAGCTGTCTATCACCGGATGGTAGTTAATGCGGGGCCACATCGCATTTTAGCCCGCCTTAACGACGATATCCGCAAGCCAGATTTATACCAATCTCGTGATGAAGTCATCACTCTAGATCCTGGACAAATCCTAGTCATTGACTTTGATTCAACAAAAGGCGGAGTAACTTTTCAATGACCCACAAATTAGATACCTGTTTTGGCCATCAACCAATACTTACTGGCGTATCTAACCTTAAAGATGTGTATTTTTCTATACCAATTCCTGTAGATGCTCGACGTCTTTTAGCGCGTGGCTGGCTTTGGCTTGGCTTACTCGCACTGATTTCTTCCGGAGTATTTTCATTACTATTAGTAGCCTCCCGAACTCCGGGTATTAACCAAATTCTTCCAGGTAGCGATTTTTTTAAAACAGCTCTCGTTCTTCATGTTGATTTATCAGTTTTGGTGTGGTTTGTGGCTTTTGCTGGTTTATTGTGGAGTATCAATGGCAATCGCATTGGCATCCTATGGGGCTGGACTGCGTTGGTCTTATCTGGTATTGGTACCGGCGTCATGTCGATCTCCGCTTTTGTTGCACAAGGTGATCCCATCATGGCAAATTACATACCCGTTATTAATAACAAGTTATTTATTTCTGGACTACTCGTTTTCGCTCTAGGTTCAGCAGTGTTGGTCATGCGTGGATTGCTTAGCGCTCCCAAAGTGGGTTTACTCAAAGATGGGGCTAGCGCCCTCCGTTTTGGTACCAATGCAAGTACGATTGCTTCTGCAATTGCACTGCTTGCCTTTGGGTGGTCTTTCGCCACACTTTCACAAAACATCAGCGGTAAAGCGTATTATGAAATCTTGTTTTGGGGTGGTGGCCATACTCTTCAATTTACTTGGACACTACTGATGTTGGTATCTTGGTTGTGGCTTGGTAGTGCTTGTGGTGCTCGCACACTACTCTCACCTCGACTAACGACGCTAATGTTTGCCTTGGCATTAGCTAGTGTATTTGTTACTCCTTATGCCTATCTTGCATATGATGTGACTACAGTCGAGCATCGTAATCTACATACTTGGGCGATGCGCTTAGGGGGTGGTCTCGCAATAGGTCCAATTGCGCTATCTTTATGTTTTGGTTTATGGCACGCCTCCATCACTAATGACACCACTAAACCATTAAGATCGGCACTCATTGCCTCTATGTGCTTATTTGCTGCGGGCGGCTTTATCGGTGCCCTTATTAGTGGCAATAACGTCAAAATTCCAGCACACTATCATGGCTGTATTGTGGGAGTGACGCTCGCATTCATGGGCTTGGTCTACCATCTTCTACCCCAACTGGGATACGGTGCTGTACGCGGTAAATTGGCCAACACTCAACCTTACATCTACGGCATTGGCCAATTTATACACATCATTGGATTGGTATGGTCTGGAGGTTATGGGGTTCAGCGTAAAGTAGCCGGGGCCGATCAAGTACTCCGCAGCACTGGCGAAATTGCGGGCATGGGCTTAATGGGGATTGGTGGGCTTGGGGCGATTATTGGTGGATTGTTGTTTATAGTGATTGTCATTTCATCGGTCCGAAATCCCGCCCCTCATCCTATCAAAGATTTGCCTTTTTGATGATTACCCGCTTTCAGACTCTATTACAGTGGATCTTTATGCACACAGAAGCACTATTTAACCGTGCCTTTGGTGATCAATTTAATCCCTTGTACCATCTTGGCGCCATCACTTTTTTTCTGTTTTGGGTTGTTTCTACATCTGGCATATACCTTTACGCTTTTTTTGAAACAGGCGTTGCAGATGCTTATGCTTCAGTAGAGTCAATTACCCATCTACAGTGGTTTTTTGGTGGCATCTTGCGCAGCATTCATCGCTATGCCTCTGATGCAATGGTATTGACGATGTTATTACACATGGTGCGCTATTTTGCATTTGATCGCTTTCGTGGTTTTCGTTGGTTTTCATGGATTACAGGTGTGGCGCTCATTTGGCTTATCTATATTTCAGGTATTAACGGTTTCATGTTGCCATGGGATAAGCTCGCTCAGTTTGTGATTGTCACATCCTTTGAATGGCTCGATTCATTACCAAGCTTTGGGGGTACCTTAAACCGCAATTTTATCTACCCCAGTAGTGTTACTGATCGTTTTTTTTCACTATTAGCCTTCATGCATATTGGAATTTCATTAGTAGTGTTATTAGTGATGCTTATTCATATACAGCGAGTTCCAAAGGCCAAAACAACCCCGCCCAAAGCGATTGTCATTAGTCTGCTAGTCAGTTTATTAAGTCTATCGCTCATTAAACCAATTCTTAGTCAAATAGGACCAGCAAACTTAAGTGTTGCAGTAAGCCAAATCAATCTTGATTGGTTTTATCTAGCAATCTTTCCCCTCTTATACGAAGAATCACTTTTACTCATGTGGGGTTTGGTTATATTCATCACCATTACAATCGCAGCACTTCCCTGGACGTCTTTTCGCCTAAATCGACAAGCTAGAGGCGTCTTCCAAATGATAGCAAAAGGTAGTACAGTGCCTATCACCATTCGGACTAGTGAAACCTTGCTAGACGCTGGCCTGCGTCAAGGTATGGATCTACTTTATGAGTGCCGTAATGGTGGATGTGGAATTTGTATTTGCACAATCACGCATGGGGAGGTCAATCATGGCTTATATCAACGTAGCGTACTAACTGAAGCGATGAGATCGCAGGGTAAAGCATTGATGTGTTGTGCTACTCCACTTTCGAATCTCGCAATTGAAGTAAATAATAATCCTCTTATAGCCCACCAATCGATGAAAACTTATACTGGGCAAGTAAAGTCTATAGAGCGAATCAGCCCCAATCTTATTATCTTAATAATTACTTTGCCAGATGAGGAAAGAATTGATTTTATTGCCGGTCAATATATCAATATTATTTTAGAAGATGGTCGACGGCGCGCATTTTCCTTTGCAAATTCTCCGCATAATAATAGTGTCATTGAGCTACATATTCGCCGTATACCAAATGGGTTTTTTACCAACGTAGTATTTACAGAACTTAAAGTGGGTGATTACCTTCAATTTGAAGGCCCTTTGGGTAAATTTAAATTAAATGACAGTAAGTTGCCTATAATTTTTATTGCTGCCTCAACTGGTTTTGGCCCCATTAAGAGCATTATTGAAGATGCTTTTTACCGTGGCATTACAAGACCAATGTGGCTTTATTGGGGTGTTCGTAAACTAGAAGATTTGTATATGCTCGATCTACTAGAAGACTGGGAACGAGAAAATCCTCATTTTCATGCGGTGCCTGTAATATCCGAAGCAATTTCAGAAAACGTCTGGTTAGGGCGTCAAGGCTTAGTTCATGAAGTGGTATTGCAAGATTTTCCTAATCTGATTGGACATGAAATGTACGTGTGCGGTTCTTTGCAAATGGTTGATTGCGTAGTACCAGCTTTTATTGCCCAAGGATTAGAGGAGGATGCTTGCTTTTCAGATGTATTTCTACCATCCAAATCAATGAGTGTCTAGATTGTTAAAACATCTTGAATTTTATAGTAAGCCTCCAATATTACTACGGAGAACTGCCTTAATTTGCGCCGTACTTGTTTTGATTATTATTGGTATTAGTGCTTTTATTCGCCTATCTGGAAACGGATTAGGATGCTCACCTTGGCCAGTTTGCTACGGGGAAATTTTGCAAGGAACACCGCAATCTATTCATAATGCTATTCAACTGCAAGCAAGCCCACCAATTTTGACTGCTCGCATTGCCCACCGCATTTTAGCAGTTGTACTTTTGCCCATCATTTTGATTTTGATAATACTTGGTTATACCCTCCGCCCAAAGTCCACTGATGCTCGTTGGTTGTCGGCGATTGCGTTGATACTGGTTATATTTCTAGCGTTTCTAGGACGCTGGACTTCTGGCAGGCACATTCCGATTGTTACCTTAGGCAATTTGATCGCAGGATTCTTGCTATTTGGGCTGTGCTGGAGATTATTTATATCCAAGCTCAATCAATCAAGTATAAAACCCCTCTCCAAGAGTATCCGACTCTGGCAAATATTAACGATTTCCCTGCTCTTAGCCCTTATTGTTTTTGGTGGCTTGGTAAGTAGTAGTTATGCTGGATTAAGCTGTCCTAATCTGGCAGACTGCTTTTTGCCGACTTCCCTTGAATTGCAATCATTAAATCCCTTGCAGATTCCCACCCTCAATAAAAGTCTTACTGATATCCCGATTCATCCTCACGGGATTACGGCTAATACTATTCACTTATGGCTTTCATTGGTAACTGCTGTATTTCTTGTTATTTTATCAGTCAATCTTTTTCGCAACAAACGTCCCATCGCCAGCTTGTTTCTTCTAATTTTTCTAAGTTCAGAAATTATGTTGGGTCTTTTATTAGGACATAATAATCTGCCTCTATCGCTGGTTATTACTCACAACCTTTTGGCGGCTACTCTACTAGCAACCCTGGTTGGCATTGATTAGCAAAGCATACTTGTTTAAGGCCAACTTACACGCAATTAAATCAATAGCATGCTTCCAAATCAAAAATTTGCATTAGGTTTTAGGCCTTTTTATATATATTTTCCACATTTTTGAGCTTCTTTACTATTGCCGAGTGACTACTTGGGCTTTAAGGCATTGGAATACGGCGTACTAACTTCGAGTATCATCTGGGTGTTGTTGTTTGCACGGCTGATCTTTGCCTCTCAGATATCCCAAAACACCCTGTATTGATTGTGTAATACCCCCATTTCGGTCCTGCTCGTACAGAACCCTGATGAATCACTATCAGGGGTATTGCCGACTCAACAAGAACTTTTCGAAATGTTTGGATAGTAGTGGTCTCGATAGATAAATAGTTGTGAAGTAATCTTTTAAGATGCTAGAGTTCTATACTTGCACAGTCTAATAACTACAAATTAGGGCATCTGCATAATAATTAAAATGGAATCTGCTCAGCTAAAAATACAAAAATTTCTATTGCAAATGCCCCTCTTTAGTGGCATGTCACATGAGGAGCTTGAACATGTCGCTCAAAATACCACAGAGCTTTATTTGCGGCGTGGTGAAACTCTCTTTAGACAAAATGAGTCATGCGTAGGATTTCATCTTGTTCTATTTGGACAAATCAAACTGGGATTTTCTACTCCTCAAGGGATAGAAAAAGTTGTAGCAATTATTAATCCTGGACAAAGCTTTGGTGAGGCGTTGATGTTTCTGAAAAGACCTTATATTGTCTTCTCTCAAGCTCTTACTGATTCACTGGTACTACATATATCTCAATCAGCCATTTTACAAAAGATCAATAGTGACCCAGAATTTACCTGCAAAATGTTAGCGAGTATGAGTCAACGTTTACATAGCTTAATTACAGATATTGAAGAATATTCATTGCAAACTGGGGCACAAAGAGTAATTGGATATTTGATGCGTAATATTGAAGACTCAGATCAAACTAATACTGATGTGATACTTGATTGCAGTAAATTAGTAATTGCCTCGCGGCTTAATCTCACACCAGAGCACTTCTCTAAAATATTGCATGACCTTAAATCACGCGGTCTTATTGATATCCATGGTAAACAGATCACTATCTTTAATAAACAAGCATTACTAAATCATAAAGGATAGTTTTTTAGTGACTTGTTCCCTCTGAACGAGTAATTTTATTAAAAATATTGTATTTACCTGAGGGCTTATTCATCGGAATTCGCTTTATCTCTTCAAGTGATTTAGAATCATAGACGACTAAGGCACCGTCCTTATCCCAGATGCTAACAAGAGCATATTTTCCATCGCGGGTAAATTCAGTATGAGCGGCAATCTTACCAAGGCTCGGTCTTAATTGAGCTACAACTTCTAACTTATTTTTATCAATAATCTGAATGATATCGTTATGCTTTGGGTCATTAAATACATCAACCCAAGCGTAAGTTGTTTTTTCATGGCTACGCATAAAAAAACCAGGGCCTAAGGTCTCAATTTCTTTTATGACTTGCCATGTTTTCATGTCAATTACAGTAACAACACCATTTTTCAAATTTGGAGTTGCCATGACTGCCCTACCATCAAGTTTCCATGAAATCCCTGAGCCTAAATGTGGTAGCCCAGGCAAGTTAATATCAGCAATCTTTCGTCCAATATTTAAATTAATCACCTGACCCAGACCTTGGCGAGAAGAACCAATCACGTGATCATAGGATGGATCAAAGAAAAAATCATCAAGATAATCATCTAGCTTAATTCGGCGCTTTGTAAAAATTTCTTTTGATGGAATTACCTCCCCCATACGGTAGTCATGAACTAAGCCAGTGTTTTTTTGAGGGCCACTTTGAGCATAGCCAATTTCCCAAAGTTCAGGCATATCTTTTAAGGCGACAATAAAACTACTGCGCGGTGCAGCATCATAAACTGCAGATGCTCGCGATGATTTTCCAAGACCGTCTTGTATATCAATAATCTTAATGGGGGATAAATCTTTAGCGTCAAGCGCTACCAGAGTATGTGGAAAATAATTTGCAACTAATACGTAGCGACCATCTCCAGAAATAGCCAAATTGCGAGTATTAATACCCGCCCTAATCTCTGCTGTGTAACATAAATTCCAGATATCGTATTTTGCTATCCAGCCATCACGTGAAGCAAAGTACACATAACGACCATCTGGTGAAAATTTTGGCCCTCCATGTAGAGCATAGCGTGTCTCAAGCCTGGCAATTGATTCAAAACGATCACCGTCTAATATAGTCGCGTGATGATCTCCTAATTCAACAACCACAAAAAGATTCAAAGGATCAGCCAAAAAAACAGGTTTATCAGATTTACCGCAAGCATTATTTAGTTTTATCCTAGATGAAAGAATTTGTGGCAAGCCCCAGGAAGGTGTTTCAGCCAATGGCGAATAAATGAGTTCACCAACTGCAGCAATTTCCTTTGAAGTTAATATTGTAGAAAATCCAGGCATTTGCGTAGCCATTCGACCATCAGAGATGACGGTAATGGCCTGTGGCCTCTTTAACCTCTCTAGGTTTCCTGGCAGTAAAGCAGGCCCAGTTCCACCTAAACGATCTGCCCCATGACAAGATGCACAATGCATTTGATAGTTCTGATTAGCGTCATCTACTTTCTGGGCGCTAGCAAAGGTCATAAATCCAAAAATAAATATGCTAATTACAAAAATTCTAAATACACCAAGTGGGCGTAATAAGGCATTCATACGCTTGCCTTAACCCCCTCAATTCGAAAATACGGCATGATCTTGACTCGCTCCCTGGCCTTATCTAAATCAACTCCAATTTCTGCATCAGATAAATAGCAGGCAGGATCTTCCTGCCAAGGATCACCAGTAAGCTGTAATGCACGAACACGGGTATTACCACCACAGATATCAAAATACATGCACTCTGAACAACGTCCTTTAACTAAACGCGGTGTCGATTTCAAACCAGCCATTAAGTCATCTGATATATCACTCCAAATTTCTGAAAATGGCCGATTGCGAACGTTTCCTAAATTATGATGCCACCAAAAAGTATCTGGATGTACATTGCCTAAGTTATCGATATTACCGATATTGACGCCTGAAGAATTCCCGCCCCATTGACTTAACTTAGCTCTTAAACGAGCCTCTTGCTCAGGAAATTTTTGCTGCACCCAGTGCAGTAAATAAACTCCATCCGCATCGTTGTTGCCAGTCACGAATTCTTTTTGTACACCTTCTTCTATATGCTTCCAGCAGGTATTGAAAAGTAAATCCATAGCATTTCTAGTGGTTTCAAGAAATGCATCATGTCCACGATTCTTATTGCCTCTTCCTGCGTAATTAAGATGGGATAAGTAAAACTTATCAATTGATTCATCGTCAACTAACTTTAGCATGGCAGGTAAATCAAAAGCATTATCTTGCGTTAAAGTAAACCGAATTCCGACCTTAATGTTGGCATCACGGCATAGGCGTACTGCATGCAAAGAAGCATCGTAGGCACCGACTTTACGCCGGAATACATCATGCGTATCTCGCATACCATCTAGACTGATGCCAACATAATCAAACCCAACTTGTGCAATTGTCTTTATATTAGATTCATTTATTAAGGTACCATTTGTAGAGAGACCTACATAAAATCCCATGGCTTTAGCGCGTTGCGCTAAATCATAAATATCAGGGCGCAAAAGTGGCTCTCCACCTGACAAAATCAATACTGGAACACCAAAATTCTGTAAATCATCCATGACGGCGTAAGCCTCTTGAGTACTTAACTCCCCACCGAAATCTTTATCTGCAGAAATTGAATAACAATGTTTACATGTTAAATTGCAACGTCGAATGAGATTCCAAATTACCACTGGGCCTTTGGGGTTTATCTTTTTTTCCAAAGGGCTCGGGCTAGCAATTTCTCGCATATATTGTGTTATTCGAAACATAATAATTCCTTCAAATTATCTTTTTTTCATTTGAGATACGTATACCTGTTTTTTTTAATATACGAGTGCTGTAAATCACTTCATATTTTCTTGCTCGGTCGCCTATTAGATACGCGACTTCTTCAATAGTGGCATTTACCTCATCTCTAGATTTCCCATGCACCATGGCAAAGAGGTTGTACGGCCACTTTGGCAAGAGTCGTGGGCGAGAATAGCAATGACTAACAAACGCTAATCCCCCCATTACTCCACCAATCTCGTCAACTAACTCATCAGGAATATCCCATACCGACATCCCGTTAGCCTGGTAACCTAAAGCATAGTGATTGGGCACTACAGCAATACGCCGAATAAGGCCTAGGCTTTTCATTTTTTCAATTCGAGCCATAACTTCCTCAGAGCTAATTCTTAATTGCTTACCTATAGCTGCATAGGGTCTAGCAACTAGAGGTAAACCTGCCTGAGTAAGAATAATGATTTCTCGATCAATTGGATCAATTAAATTCGGTATAATTTTCTTACTAAAGTGCATATCCATAGCTCATCCTCCTTTAGGCCACCAACTTTAGTTCGATAAAGTATTCTCGAGATTTAGGAAAATTTAACACTTGGCAGCCTGTTATTTTTTCGATTTCATTAATAACTTTTTTAATATCACTAGGATTTTCAGTAGCGATCACGAACCACATATTGAGTTTGTGTTCCCGCATATAGTTATGCGCCACCTCTGGAAAATCATTGACCTGCATTGCCACTCGGTCATAAATATTGTGAGGTGCATGTAAAGCGGCAAGTGTAAAGGCGCCTCCAATCCTTTCAATTTGATATAAGGGGCCGACTCTAGTTAAGATTCTTTTTCTTAATAAATGAGTCAATCGACTTATTAATTCTTTTTCAGTAATGCCAAGCTGCATTGCAACTGCAAGATAGGGTCGCTCACAGACAGGTATGCCATCTTGTAATGTATTAATGATTTTGCGATCTAGATCATCCATTGGAGACACTCTTTTCCGCAATATATTTAGCGCCGCATTGCTTGTAACGCTTTTTACTAAATAAAATTTCTCTACGAAAATCTAGTAACCCACATGTCTTGGACAAAGACTCGATTTGATCTTCAACTTCATGTCGACTCTTGCCATGAATCATGCAAAAAAGGTTATAAGGCCAATCTGGTAATCGCCTTGGCCTGCGATAACATAAGGAAGTCAAACCAGATAAAGCTATTCGTTTACCGATGTAGCTGACCTCTGAATCGGGGACATCCCAAACCACCATGGCATTAGCATTAAAACCTAATTCATGATGCCGTACTATCACTGCGAATCGCTTAATGACGCCTGAGTCGATCCATTTCTCAATCGTCTCCAATGTATTTGAGACTGGCAAAATATGATTTTCAAAAGGGTTAGAAACTATCCTCAAACCTCCTTGCATCCAATACATCAGCTTTTTATCTACTTCACTTAGATTTATCGTTGTTAAAGTTTCGTCATAGATAATTTTTTGCCCTAATCCAACATGTCCTCTATTTTTTAACGAAAATCCTAAGTCAATATGAAATTGCTCGACTAGCGGTAAGACCAGGAATAGTCCACAAGCTACTTTATTTTCTAATTCTTTTAGCGACTTATTTATATACTCAAAAGATTCTCCAGCAATCACAAACCAGAGATTAAAATAGTGCTCGCGTTCATAATTGTGATTAACCGCATCTAAATTACTGACTAAATCTGCGACCTCATTAAGACGAGACTGGTTAACCGAGATGGCTACTAATGCACTTGCTCCAATTGCATGAGGTCTTAATACTGCACCTACTCGACTAATAAATCCTCGAGAATGTAGTGAATCTAGAGAATCAATAACTTCTCTTTCATTGACTTTTAATTTTTCTGCCATTAATAAAAATGGTTTTGGTGCCAATGGAATCTTCTTTTGAAAACCATCAAGTAGTTCGAATTCAAAATCGGTCAACGGCGCTGCATTGATCGAGCTCTGAAGAAGTTGATAGCTTGCCATACTTAAAAACCAATTCGTGCTGCGCGATTAGTAAAAAAGATTCCGCTAGGAGATTGTGCTGGGAGCACCTTCTGCTCTTTCAAGGTATTGGTGTCATAAATAACTATGCGGTTATCGTCTCGAGCAGATACCCAAACTGCTTCACCCCGAGGGGTAAATTCCATATGCAAAACAGCTTTGCCTGGCTCTAATTGCTTCATCACTTTACGGCTTTGAACATCAATCACATCAATCTTATTATTATTTGGAAAAGCAAAATTTACCCATACTTGACGACCATCAGGCCGAGCAATGACAAACACCGGTTGTCCTGATACTGAAATACGTCCTGCTTCTTTCCAAGTGTCCATATCCAATATCAACACTTCATGGTGGCCGATCGATGGTATGTAGGCATACCGTCCTGCCACTGCCCAACCACGTAAGTGAGGCATCTTGTAAACGGGTAATTTTTCTTGCCCTTGGCCATATCCATCCAAAACCCGATGAACGCCATTTTTAGGATGCCATAGATCTAATAAGGCCATTCCATCTTCCCCAAATAGACCGGCTAAGTAATACCGCCCATTAGGAGTTATGAAACCATCGTATGGTTTTTTTCCAATATTGAGAAACTTCTCGATAGTAGGGGATTTTGGATCTGTGAAGTTTCCTACCCAAATTTCATTTGCATCAAATAAGCTCCACACAAAATGATTACCAGGGGCATCTACTAATCCCACTACTTTGGATCTGGAGCCATCTAGGCCATAGGTAGCTGGAATATCCGATACTAATTCCAAAGATTCAGTTGAAAATACTTTAACGCCACCTGGTGAATAGTTTTGTGCGGCAATCAATTTGCCATTTTGAGAAATAGCCCCGCCGATACTATTACCCGCTTGCATCACGCGCTTAACTACCGAAGCACTTAATAAATCAACTTTAGATATGCCACCATCTCGACCGAAGATATAGGCATAGCGAGCATCCCTTGAATACACCACTGAAGCATGTGATAAATCACCTAAGCCATTAACATTAGCAATGGTACTTAACGCACTAGTATCGATAATTTGAATACTGCCACTAGCGCGCTCAATCACTACACCCAAATCACCTGTACCCCGAAGATTAGATTGAGCGCAGCCTTGTAATAAAAAAGCTGACATTAGAAAAATAAAGAAGGCTTTAGTTTTCATTTGGAAAACCATTTTTTAAATTTAAGGCAATCCATGCCGCCTCATCCTCCGTCATAAACTGTTGCCATGGCGGCATAGCCAACTCTGGTCGTCCAAATAAAATTACAGCTTTTAGAGATTCAAAAGAAATAGCTCCCAGAGAATTTGGCAATAGGGCTGGACCTAACCCCCCTTTTAGGGTCATGCCATGACAAGATCCACAATCTTGCCTGACGATTTTAATTAATTCGGTTTGCCTTGATGCTGCTATAAATCGGCCGCTCGGCGGCTCCAAATCAGTAGCGTAAGCAACCCTTGAAATACCATCAATAAATATCACAATCATCCATAAAATTGCCCTCCGTTTACTGCCTAGAGAAACTCTTTGCGGTTTAGACAAAATCTTATACATAACCATGATCACTGCCTAACACCACAATGATCGCTCTCCATAAAGAGAAGAGCGATCATGCAGCATTTAGCTGAGGCCTAAAGTCCAATCCACCATGGTTTTAATATCAGCTTCACTGACTTTAGGGCTTTGAGGTGGCATCGGAATTTTTCCCCAAACACCAGTGCCACCAGCCTTAACCTTAGCAATTAAGGTTGCCTGTGCGACCGAATCCCCTTTGTACTTTTTACTAATCTCTTGAAATGATGGGCCAACCAATTTTTTATCCATTGCATGGCAAGCGATACAGCCGTTTTTTTGCGCTAGTACCTCACCCTCTGCCGCTCCCATTGCACTTCCCGCTCCCAAGATTAACCCAATAAAACAAACGCTACTTAATGAATTTGAAATGTAGTTATTTTTCATAAATTTCTCAATAAATATCGTGCTGCGTATTGTTGACATTAAATTTACCTGTAGGGGTAATCAATTTGGGATCTTTAATCACTGCTTTTAATTTGCGAGTCTTGTCATCCACGACCACAATAGCCGATTGCTTATCCTTAGCACTCCATACAGAAAACCAAACCTCATCGCCTGCTTTGTTGTACTCGGGTTGCACAATACGTTTAGCACCATCGCTAATATTGGCCCATTCAGCAATTGGCAATACCTCATACCCTTTACCTAGGCCATTAATATCAAATACAGCGACAGATTGGCTTAATTTTTCATCAGGATTAAGTGGCGTATCAACCCAAAGATTTTTAGATTTAGGATGGGTTTTGATAAATAAAGAACCGCCTCCCTGGCCTTTAACTGTATCTACTACCTTCCAGGCCTCAGCTTTGTGTTTAATAGGATCTGTACCAATCATTGAGATTGTTTCATCACCTAAATGGCTTGTAGCCCAAACTGGTCCAAATTTAGGGTGAGTGAAGTTTGCACCACGGCCCGGATGTGGAGTTTTACCTACCTCTACAATGGCGGCCATTTTTCCTGTTTTAGTATCAACGATGGCGATTTTATTAGATGCATTAGCAGCCACCAAGAAATAGCGTCCAGTTGAATCTAATCCACCATCATGTAAGAACTTAGCACCATCTAGCGTGGTAATTTTCAAATTATCAATGTCTTGATAGTCAACCAACATGATCTTGCCAGTTTCTTTAGCATTAACCACAAACTCAGGACGATAGTGCGAAGCCACAATAGAGGCAACTCGTGGCTCTGGATGGTATTCATTATCCACAGTCATACCTCGGGTAGAGACGACTTTTAAAGGCTCAAGGGTATCTCCTTTCATCAATACAAACTGAGGAGGCCAGTAATCGCCGGCAATAGCGTACTTATCTTCAAATCCTTTGTATTTTGAGGTTTCAATTGATCGTGCTTCTAAGCCCGTTTTAAGTTCAGCAACGCTATCTGGTTTCTCCATCCATAAGTCAATTAAGTTAATGCGTGCATCACGACCAATCACGTATAGGTAACGTCCTGAAGCTGATGTACGAGAAATATGTACTGCGTATCCCGTCTTAACAATATTGATGATTTTTTTGGTATCTCCGTCAATCAAAGCCACTTCGCCAGAGTCTCGTAAAGTAGTTGAAAAGA
>Ga0247839_1003667_pt1 | contig 20796 bp, 15 predicted proteins | sample LaCruzMarch2015__6_FD_192405 | JGI IMG/M metagenome (GOLD analysis project Ga0247839, IMG submission 192405) | Freshwater microbial communities from meromictic Lake La Cruz, Castile-La Mancha, Spain - LaCruzMarch2015_16m | ecosystem: Environmental > Aquatic > Freshwater > Lake | place: Spain... | reverse complement strand
GAAGATAATCCCACCACCAGCGTTCATCACCTTGTGCGAGAGCTCAAACAGCTTGCGAAAACGCACGGGCGCAAAGGATAACGTCAAACTGTTTCATGACCATCAAGAAGAAACTGATCGAAGTCGCCCTGCCGCTGGAGGCGATCAACAAGGCCAGTGCGCGGGAGAAGTCCATCCGCCATGGGCACCCCTCCACGCTGCACCTGTGGTGGGCGCGCCGACCGCTGGCGGCGGCGCGGGCGGTGATCTTTGCACAGATGGTTGATGATCCGTCAGCGCATCCGGATATCTTCAAGACCGAGAAGGCGCAGGAGAAGGAGCGACAGCGGCTGTTCTGTATCATCGAGGATCTGGTGTTGTGGGAGAACACCACCAACGAGACGGTATTGCAGCGGGCGCGCGACGAGATTTGGCAGAGTTGGCGCTATACCTGTGCCGAGAATGCGGACCATCCGCGTGCGAGGGAGTTGTTCGACCGCTTCAAGCTGCCGGCCTTCCATGATCCATTCGCCGGGGGCGGGTCATTGCCACTGGAGGCGCAGCGGCTGGGGCTGGAAAGCTATGCGTCGGACCTCAATCCGGTGGCAGTATTGATCAATAAGGCGATGATTGAAATCCCTTCCACATTTGCCGGGCGGGCGCCGGTGCATCCGGATGGGCCGGGGGACGGCAAGCCTGGACCGAAACAGGGAAAATTATTTGAGAGGAAGTGGAAGGGTGCGGAGGGGCTGGCGGAGGACGTTCGCTATTATGGACAGTGGATGCGGGATGAGGCGGAGCGGCGGATTGGAAACCTTTACCCCAAGATTGAGGTCACTGCCGAGATGGTCGAGGACCCGGGCAATCCGCGGCCGGACCTCAAGAACTATGTAGGGCAGAAGCTGACGATCATTGCTTGGTTGTGGGCGCGCACGGTGAAGAGCCCAAATCCGGCCTTTACCGAGATCGACGTGCCACTGGCGTCCAGTTTCATGCTCTCCACCAAGGCAGGTAAGGAAACCTATGTCATGCCGGTGATCGGTGGCAGGAGCTACCGCTTCACGGTGAAGGTCGGCAAACCGAAGGATGCCGACGCAGCGAAGAACGGGACCAAGCTATCACGCGGGGCGAACTTTAAGTGCCTAATGTCTGATACGCCAATCGCGTCTCAGCACATCTACGGTGAGGCCACTGCTGGGCGCATGGGCACAAGGCTGATGGCTATCGTCGCGGAGGGCGAGCGCGGTCGGATCTATCTGGCGCCAACTGCGGAGATGGAGGCGATCGCCTTGACCGCAAAGCCAACGTGGAAGCCGGACCTCGCGATGCCGAAGAACCCTCGCTGGTTTTCTCCTCCGCTGTACGGACTGATGACCTACGGCGACCTCTTCACCTGTCGCCAACTCGTGGCGCTGACAAACTTCTCCGACTTGGTGCAGGAAGCTTGGGAGCGGGTGAAGCGCGACACTCTCCAGGTCGGCCTTGACGACGATGGCAAAACCTTGGAGGCAGGCGGTACAGGCGCGACGGCGTATGCGGAGGCGATCGGAGTATATTTGGCGTTTGCTCAAAGCAAGGCATGTAATCGGAATTCGAGCTTATGTCTATGGGAACACCGAATGGATCGGATTGTAGCGACCTTTGGTAGGCAGGCCTTGCCAATGGTTTGGGACTTCGCCGAAACCAACCCACTTGCTGGCGCGGGCGGGGACCTTTTCGGCACAGTGCAATCCGTTTGCGAGGTTATGGAGAAGCAGTTCAATTTTGGCCAACGTGGCGTAGTCCTCCAAGCGAGTGCTGTTGAGCAAAACATTTCGCAAGGGAAACTGATTTCCACCGACCCGCCGTATTACGACAATATCGGCTACGCCGACCTCTCGGATTTTTTCTATGTCTGGTTGCGCCGCTCCTTAAGGTCAGTGTTCCCCGATCTGTTCGGGACATTGGCCGTCCCCAAGGCGGAGGAACTGGTGGCAACGCCCTCTCGTCATGGCTGCAAGGAGAAGGCGGAGACATTTTTTCTTGACGGCATGACGCTGGCCATGCGTCAGCTCGCCGAACAAGCACATCCGGCCTTTCCGGTTACTATCTATTATGCCTTTAAGCAGGCCGAGAGCGACGGTGCGGACGGTACGACGAATACCGGCTGGGATACCTTCTTGGCGGCTGTCATAGAGGCCGGCTTCGCTGTCACGGGCACTTGGCCAATGCGGACAGAGCAGCCGAAGGGACTTCGGGCGTTCGAGCAAAACGCCCTGGCCTCCAGCATCATCCTCGTCTGCCGCAAGCGCCCCGCCGACGCCCCCACCGCCACCCGCCGCGAGTTCGTCGCTGCGTTAAGAGCCGAACTGCCGGCGGCACTTGCGCACTTGCAGAAGGGCAACATCGCCCCGGTCGACCTGGCTCAGGCCGCGATCGGACCCGGCATGGCGGTCTATACCCGCTACGCCCGAGTACTCGACGCCGAGGGTAATGCGCTCCCGGTGCGCGCCGCGCTGGCCCTGATCAACCAGACCCTGGACGAGGCCCTGGCCGAACAGGAGGGCGATTTCGACGCCGACAGCCGCTGGGCGCTGACCTGGTTTGAGCAGACCGGCTTTGCCGAGGGCGATTACGGTGTCGCCGAGCAACTCTCCAAGTCCAAGAACACCGCCGTGGCCGGGCTGGTCGAGGCGGGTATCCTGGTGTCGAAGGCCGGTAAGGTGCGCCTGCTCAAACCCGTCGAACTCCTTGCCAACTGGGACCCGACGACTGACAAGCGCCTGACCGTCTGGGAGATGGTCCATCAACTGATCCGCGTGCTGGAGTCCGGCGGCGAGGGCGCGGCGGCGGCCCTGGTCGCGAAGCTCGGCAGCCAGGCCGAGACCGCCCGTGAACTGTGCTACCGCCTCTATACCTTGTGCGAGCGCAAGAAGCGCGCGACCGAAGCGATGGCCTACAACGGCCTGGTCCAGAGCTGGCCCGAGATCACCCGACTGGCCCAAGCGTCACCGCGCGCCGCCACTCTGGGCACCGGCGACCTGTTCGATGACGACGGTGGTCAATCATGAGTCTGATCGATGACGCACTGGCCTGCCTCAAGCCGGCGGTGCCGGCTGGCACCCTGCTGATTGTGTTCGGCTCGCAGGCGCGTGGTGATGCACGGGCAGACAGCGACCTCGACCTGCTGGTGGTGGAACAAGAGGTGCCCGACCGGTTCGCGGAGATGGCACGCCTGGCCACCCTGCTCGGTCGGCGCCTGATTCCTGCCGACGTGGTGGTGATGAGCGCGGACGCCTTCGAGCGCCAGAAAACGGTGATCAACACCTTGGCCTGGCGCGCGGCACAGGAAGGGCAGGCGTATGACCTGGCCGCTTGAGCACGCGCTGGCGTTGCTGGCCCGTGCGCGCGACGACCGTTATGTGGTGTGCCACCTGGGCGCCGATGTGGACGCGCCCGCCTGGGTGCTCGGCTTTCACGCTCAGCAAGCCGTGGAGAAGGCACTCAAGGCGGTGCTCTCCGGCTCTGGGCATGCCTATCCGCGCACGCACAATCTGGTGATGCTGAGCGAACTGCTGCGCACGGCCGCGATTAGCCTGCCGCCGGATGTCGATGATTTCGGCCGACTGGTTCCCTAATGACGTGGTGTTGCGCTACGAGGACGCGACGGCCGATGACCCGCCGCCGATGGATCCAGCGTGGTTCGAAGGCGTGGTGACGCGAACGATCCACTGGGCGAGTGAACAACTGAACGACAGACAGGACTGAGATGGCCATAACGAATTACGCGCACGGCGATACGTCGCTAGCACTTTTGAGAGTCTTCCTCTATTCCGGACCAGGCATTCGCCTCGTCAGAAACGCGTTCGACGCTCGAAGTCAGCTGGCCGCCACCAGGCTTCAAACAGTTGGGATGGGGTTGCCAACCTCGCCCCGCCCATAGGCAAGCCGTGATTTCTATCGGCGACAAGCTCGGGGGCAATTATCTGGTGGTCGGTCGGCTCGGAGGCGGCGGCTTTGGCGAAGTCTTTCTTGCCACCGACGAGGCAATTCCTGGCCGGCAGATTGCGCTGAAGGTCTTGTTAAGCGATGCGGGTGGCGACCATAGCGATCTGATATGGGAAATGCAGACTCTATCGCGATTCAACCATGGCGGTATCGTCGCATTTCATCATCACTTTACTCACGAAAGCAAGCTCGTTCTGGTGATGGAATATTGCCCAGGGGGGAGCCTTGACCAACGCTTGCACTCGGGTGGCCACTTCAGTCAGAACGAAGTCTTTCGCTGGGGCGCGGTACTCTGCGAGACGCTGGATTTCGTGCATACGAAAGGCATTGTTCACCATGACATCAAACCAGCAAACATCCTTTTCTCGCTAGAGGGTGCAATCAAGTTAGGGGACTTTGGGGTCGCGAACCGCAACGCGGGTACGCGGTGCTATATGGCGCCGGAAATGCTGCTCGGTGAGCCCGTAGCGAAGACCGACCCGAGGGTGGATATCTATGCGGTTGCTCTGACACTGCTAGAAATGCTGACGGGGGAGCACCCCTTCGATCAACTCTCGCCAGAACAGGCGCTGAAACGTCGGATCGCCCATGGCTTTATCCCGGATAGCTTGCCGCGATGGGTGCAGGAAATCTTGTTGCGTGGCACACATCCGACACCTGAACTGCGCTTTCAGAAGATCACGGACTTCGGTGAAGCGATCACCTTTCGACACGTGCCCTATGTATTCGATAGTGATCGGATCAGGGCGCATGTACTCGCAGAAAAATCTGCGGCCCTGTTGGCCAAGAAGAACTGGAAATCCGCGGAACGGCTGGCGCTGCAAGCACTGCGCCTCGTTCCCGACTCCGCGACCGCTATGGTCGCGGCGGGACGGTGTCAATTGTTGCTGCGGCGTACGGATAAGGCCAGGGATTATTTCAGCCATGCTCTTGGCATTAATCCGCGCATCCATGTGCAGAAAGAATTAGGTTGGCTCAATCTTGAAGAAGGACATCTACCAATCGCGATTTCGCTGTTAAGCGACCACCTTGACCGTAATGCCTCTGACTTCGAAGCATTCAACTTGCTGTTGAAATGCTTTTTTCTGTCCGAACGCTATGAGGCGGGTGAAGACCTGGCTCGAATCATGATGAATGAAAAGGGGTCGGACGATTGTTTTCGCAATAACCGATTCCTATGCCGCCTTCTGAATGATGGTTATACCGAGCGAGAGTTGTCTGAGACGGATGTCGCCGATGTGGTGAACCCGTTCATAGCGCACAACCTAACCATGGCAACGGAAAAGCCGCAAAGCTGGGTCAGCGGTGGTACGCCATCACTGCGGGAGAAACTGATCTTTCAGGAATATGGATTCGGGTCTGTCCGCAATTCTGGCAATGCCAATCGGATTTCACTTCGACTGCCGGACGGCACGCGTCAGGAAATCGCCGAAACGCTCGTGTCGATTGGTTCGTTCCCCGAGAATGACATTACTTTGTGTGACAAAACGGTCAGTCGACGGCATGCGATCATCGTCAATTTTCTGAACGCAGTCTGGCTCTACGATCTTGGTAGCACTTGCGGGACTCGACTGAACGAAGACTTGGTTTGCGGTCGGATATTTCTCGACGGTGTGCACCAAGTCAAATTCGGCCGCGTCGCCATTGAGGTCGCCGCACGGACCGACCTTCTGGTTTGAGGTTATAACGAGGACGTATCTATGGCGATCACTAACCACGAGCGCGTCGGCAAGTCGCTGGAGCATCTGAAGGCCGGTCTGGGACCATTCGTCGAGCGCGAGATTCATGGCGCCATCGCCGCGAACGCCATCTCCATGGAGAAGGTCAAGGGCTTCGTCGACGACCCGAACCTCGCCAACCGGGGCATCTGCGAGTGGGACGCCGCGGCGCAACTCAAGCTGATGTGGGAGACCTGGAACGATGTGTTCCGCAGGACGCTGGGTTACGCGGAACGCAGTCTGGTGTCGGAGGTCAGGAGTTGGCGCAACAAGTGGGCGCATCAGGAGCCCATCTCCAGCGATGACGCCTACCGCGCCCTGGACTCCGCGGAACGGCTGTTGTCTGCCGTCTCGGCCCCCGAGGCCGACGAAGTCGGCAGGATGAAGATGGAGCTGCTGCGTCAGCGCTTCGACGAGCAGGCGCGCGGCGAGAAGCGCAAGTCGGTCAGCCAGGCCATCGAGAGCGGCGTGACGGGCAGCCTGAAGCCCTGGCGTGAGGTGGTGATGCCGCACGAGGACGTGGCCAGCGGCCGGTACCAGCAGGCCGAGTTCGCCGCGGATTTGTGGCAGGTCCATCTGGGCGAGGGCACGGCCGAGTACCGCGACCCGGTCGAGTTCTTCCGGCGCACCTATCTCACCGAGAGCCTCAAGGGGATGCTGGTGGGTGCCTTGCGGCGGCTCTCGCCCTCCGCAACCGGGGCGGGTGGTGACCCTGTCATCCAGTTGCAGACCAACTTCGGCGGCGGCAAGACGCACTCCATGCTGGCGCTCTATCACCTGTTCTCCGGCATCGCACCGACCGAACTGGCTGGCATCGACGCGGTGATGGCAGCCGCCGGGGCCAGCACGGTTCCGACCGCCCGTCGGGTGGTTTTAGTGGGCAATAAGATTTCGCCCGGTAATCCGAGCGTCAAGCCTGACGGCACCGTGGTGCGCACCCTCTGGGGTGAGTTGGCTTGGCAACTGGGCGGTCCGCCGGCTTTCGCCCGCGTGCAGGCGGATGACGCGCAGGCCACCAGCCCCGGCGATGTGCTGCGCGAGCTGTTCAACGACTTCGGCCCCTGCCTGATCCTGGTGGACGAGTGGGTCGCCTACGCGCGCCAGCTCCACGACCAGAGCGACCTGCCGGCCGGCGGCTTCGAGACCCAATTCACCTTCGCCCAGGTGCTGACTGAGTCGGCCAAACTGGCCAAGAATTGTTTGCTGGTCATCAGCCTACCAGCCTCGGATACCTCGGGCAGGTCGCACGCGGACGACGTGGAGGTGGGAGGGACCCGCGGGCGCGAGGCGCTGGACCGGTTGCGCAACGTGGTGGGGCGGGTGGAGTCCTCCTGGCGGCCCGCGAGCGCGGAGGAGGGCTTCGAGATCGTCCGGCGGCGCCTGTTCCAGCCGCTGTCCGATCCGGCCCAGTTCAAGGACCGGGACGTGGTGGCGCGGGCCTTCGCCGAGTTCTACCGCACCCAGCAGGCGGAGTTCCCGCCCGAGTGCCGCGAGTCGGACTACGAGAGCCGCATCAAGGCCGCCTATCCGATCCACCCGGAAATCTTCGACCGGCTCTATACCGACTGGTCGACCCTGGTGAAATTCCAGCGCACGCGCGGCGTCCTGCGGCTGATGGCGGCGGTGATCCATAGCCTGTGGGAGAAGGGCGACCGCAATCCGCTGATTCTGCCCGCCAATGTCTCGATCGACGATCCGCGCGTACAGTCGGAGCTGACGCGCTATCTCTCGGACAACTGGGTGCCGGTGATCGAGAAGGACGTGGACGGGCCGAATTCCTTGCCGCTCAAGCTCGACAGCGAGTTGCCCAATCTGGGCAAGCTTTCGGCCTGTCGGCGGGTGGCGCGCACCATCTACCTGGGCTCGGCGCCGACCACGGCCGCCGCGCACAAAGGAATCGAAGACCGGCGCGTGAAGCTCGGCTGCGTCATGCCTGGGGAATCGCCGGCCGTATTCGGCGATGCGCTGCGCCGCATGGCCGCCGCGGCGACTTATCTGTATCAGGACGGGCCGCACTACTGGTACTCGACCCAGCCGACCGTAACCAAGCTGGCCGAGGACCGCGCCGAGCAGTTCAAGCGCGAGCCGGACAAGGTGGCGCATGAGTTAGAGCAGCGTTTGCGCAAAGACCTCCAGCGCATGGGCGACTTCCCCCGCATCCACCCGCTGCCGCAGAGCGGCGCCGACGTGCCGGACGATCTGGATGCGCGTCTGGTGGTGCTGGGCATCGGGCATCCGTACAGCAAGGAGACCAACAGCCCGGCCGAGTTGGCGGCTAAGGCGATCCTGGAGACGCGCGGCAACACGCCCCGCCTGTACCGCAACACCCTGGTTTTTCTGGCGGCCGACAAGACGCGTTTGCAGGACCTGGACGAGGCGGCGCGGAAGTTCTTGGCGTGGGTCTCGATCCTGGCCGAGCAGAAGGACCTGAATCTGTCGCCGTTTCAGGTGACCCAGGCCGAGACCCAGCGGACCGCCGCCGACAGCACCGTGACGGCGCGGCTGCCGGAGACCTATCTGTGGCTGCTGGTGCCGGGCCAGGCCACGCCGCAGTCCCCGATCGCCTGGGAGGCGCTACGGTTGTCCGGGACCGACGCCTTGGCGATGCGCGCCAGCAAGAAACTGCGCTCCGACGAATCGTATCTGACCAGCTTCGCCGCGACGCGCCTCAAGATGGAACTGGACCGCGTACCACTGTGGCGCGGCGATCATGTGGCGGTCAAACAACTGGTCGAGGATTTCGCGCGCTATCTCTACCTGCCGCGGCTCAAAGACCCGAGCGTCTTGCTCCATGCCATCGGCGATGGGATGAACCTGCTGACCTGGGCGCAGGACAGCTTCGCCTTCGCCGATGCGTTCGATGCGGCCGCGGGCCGCTACAAGGGCTTGCGCGCCGGACAGATGGTGACGCTGATCGATGCCCATGCACCGGGGCTGGTGGTGAAGCCGGACGTGGCGCGTCGGCAGATGGATGCTGAGCAGACCGTCGTCGCTCCTGATCCCTTGCCTGGGACGTCCTCCGATGAAGGGAACGTTAGGCCCGTTGGCATCGCGGGCGTGACCGAGCCTGGCGTCATCACCCCGTCACCCGAACCGGCGGCCGCAAAACCCAAGCGCTTTCACGGCACGGCTGTGCTCGACGCCACCCGGGTCGGCCGCGACGCCGGCCGCATTGCCGAGGAGGTCATCGCGCACCTTGCCGGTCTAGTCGGAACCAGGGTCACGGTCACCATCGAGGTGGAGGCCGAGATCCCGGCCGGCGCCTCGGACCATGTGGTGCGCACGGTCACCGAGAACTGCCGGACCTTGAAGTTCACGAGCCAGGGGTTCGAGAAGGAGTAGCAGGATTAGACCGACCAGTGTCACACCCACATCCGCAGTGCGAAGGGGTTCAGGCTGCCGGCGGCTCTTTGCAAGCCAAATCGCCGACATCAAGGATGATGATCAGCGCTCCCGGCCCCTGACCTTGCTGCCAAGCCAGGGCGCGGATGCCGGGCAGGCGCAGCCTGGCGGCGAGCAGCGGCGGCAGCGGGTGGATGGCGCAGGCCGGCAGCCGGACTTGAACGACCGGTTCCTTGACGCGCACGCGCAGCATGCCGGCCGGGTGGGCGAGACGCAACAGGCGAACTGGCCCCGCTCGCGTAACGACGCCCGGTAGCCCTTCCCCCGTCCGTAACCCCAGCAGATCGCCGATCGAGGGCGCGTCAGGATCGGGGGTCGACTCCAAGGCAAGCACCTGACCGGCCGCGACGCCCAGCCGCAGCGCGTTCCAGCGGAACACGACCAGATCGATGTCGGTCACATCGTGGGTCCGGGTGTCACAGGCGGGCGTCGCGCCATGACCGGAACAACCGCTCCATGTCCAGCGCCATGACCAGTTGTCCGCGATGCTCAAAGACCCCGGTGACCAGCCCTTGCAGCCGCTCCGGGAGGTTGCCGGGTGGGGGCAGGAGCGCTTCCGGCGCGATTTCGAGCACGTCCTCGACCGCATCGACCCGCAGTCCGCTCTCCATGTCGGCCGCGCGGCCGCGCAGGATGGCGGTGCGGCGCGTAGGTGGTCCGTGGGGACTATCGAGCAGGTCGCCAAGCCGGAGCACCGAGCAGATGTTGCCGCGCACATCGATCACTCCCTCGAGTGCGGGCGGGCAGCCAGGGACGAAATAGATGGGCGGGAGCGGCAGGATCTCCGCGACCTGCGCACCGGGAAAAGCGAAGGCCCGGCCGCTGAGGGTGAACACCACCCACTGCACGCCGGGCACATCGACCGCGACGATGTCCTGATCCCCGCGGCGCCGGCGCTCCAGTGCCGCGGCCAGTGCATCAATTGGCGTATCAATTGGCGTATCAATTGCCGCATTGATCGGCGCATCGCCTGGCGGAAGGGTCCGCCCATTGGACTCATTGCCCATTCGCGTGCTCCGGGGCGATCGGGTCCTGGCTCCCGGAGCGGTCGTTCGCGGACGCGGTCTCGACACGGTTCCGTCCGTTCCCCTTGGCGCTGTAGAGGGCCACATCGGCCGCCTCGATCAGCGCGTCGGCGGACGTGATGTGGGGGAAGCCGGCGATCCCCGCGCTGAAGGTGCAGCGGAAGGTTGCATCGCCGGCATAGAACAAGACCTCGGCGAAGCTCGTGCGCAATTGGTCGAGGATGACCTTGCCATCTTCCATCTCGACACCGGGCAGCACCACCGCGAATTCCTCACCCCCATAGCGTCCGACCACGTCGCACTCGCGCAACCGCAGGCGCAGGCCCCGGCTCAGCGCCATCAACACCTGATCGCCGGCCGGATGCCCATAGGCATCATTGACCCGCTTGAAGCGGTCGACATCGATCATGGCGAAGCACAATGGGCGGCCGTCGCGGCGGGCGTTGGCGACCCCGATCTCCAGGAACTGCATGATGGTATTGTGATTGAACAGCCCGGTCAGGCCATCGCGCACCATCAGCGCGTGCAGGGTGCGCATGCGCTCGGCACGCAGACTGACCTCATTGACCAGACGGGCGGGCTCCACTGGTTTGGTGAGGAAACCGTCGGCACCGACTTCGAGTGCCCTGAACTGGCGCTCACGGTCGGTCTCCGAGGAGACATAGATGATGGGCAGGCTGACGTGGCCGGGCATCTGACGCAACACCCGCGCCAGTTCCGGGCCGGAGCACTGCGGCATATACATGTCCATCAGCACCAGATCGGCATTGAATCCCTTCAACAGGTCGATGACCGCGGCGGGGTCGGTGGCAACGGTCGTGGTCATGCCCGCCTCCTCCAGCACCAGGGCGTGGAGTCGGGCAATGTTGGGTTCATCATCGACGACCAACACATGAAAGGGGGTGGGCGACTCCCGGTTGGTCAGGGCATCCAGGAACTCGACCATCTCGGTGGTCTTCACGGGTTTGGTACAGTAGGCGCTGCCGCCGGCTTTGACCGCCTGCAGCCGCGCCTGAAAATCGTCGCGGCTGGAGATGAACAGGCTCGGGACCACATAGCCGAGTGTCTCATGGAGGTCGGCGAGCGCGGCTGGACCGGCGTGCTCTCCTTCCGGAAACATCACGTCCATGATGACCGCCGCCGGTGCTTCTGTCGCCACGGCCGTGCGCAGTTCGGCGAGACTGCTCAGTGCCGTGACCTGATAGCCGAAGCAGGCGAGTTGGGTACACAGTTGCTGGCCAAGATCGCCGTCGTCATCACACAGATAGATCCGTTTCGCGCGCCGCTGCGCGGCGTGCCCGGTTTGGGCCGCTGCCGGCTCGGCCGCGGCCGGCAGTGGTTCGAAGCCGAATCGCTCGGCCGCGTTCGTCTCCTCGGCGGGCCGCGCCTGGAGGGCTGCCAACTGATCGAGTGTCCGCTCCAGGGTTGCGCGAACCTGCGTCGACACGGGTTCGGCGGCGGTGAGTGCATGCCGGACCGTATCCTCCGCTTGCCGTGCCAGGTCGCTGATTGCCGCCAGACCGAACGAGGCACTGCTGCCCTTGATGGTATGAAATACCAGCGCCAAGCCGGTCAGTGCCTCCGGTTCCACGGACGTGTCAGGCAGCGCCGCCAACCGCAAGCGGGCCTCGCTGATACGTTGCGGCAACTGCGCAAGGAATGCGGACCGCAGCCGTGCCTTGCGGGCCTTGAAGGTGTCCGATGGTGGTGTCATAGCCGTCGAATCGCTAGCCGAGCACGAACTGTTTTCGTCTGAGATCCGGCATCATGCGGATCGCCCCTGCACCAGACCAGCCGGGTCGACGGCCAGTGTCGCGACCAAGGCCGGCAGACTATCCTCCAGTGCCGCGTCCTTCATCAGCACCCCTGCCAGCCCCGGAGCCTGGGCGTGCAGCGGTTCCGGGTCGTCGCCGGTGAGCAGGATGAAGGGGAGCGCGCGGCCCCGGGCGCGGTGTTCCCGGAACAGTTCAAGCCCGCTGATCAACGGCATGTTCATGTCCGAAACGATCAACCCGATGGCGGTGTCAGTGGCCAGCAGTTCCAGCGCCGCAATCCCGTGCTCGGCCAGAACGCAGTCATGGCCGGCATCTTCCAGAACGGCCGCCGCCAATTCACCGGCCAGGGGGTCGTCGTCAACAATAAGTATACGCATGAGCGTCACCCCAGCAAATTGTGCAAGGTTTCAAGCAGGCTGGATTGATCGAAATCACCTTTGACAATATAGGCGTCGGCGCCGACCTGAATCCCGCGTCGCTTGTCTTCTTCCTGTTCACGCGAGGTGATGATCACGATGGGGGTGGCCTGGTAGCGGTCGTGCGTGCGCAGTTTCGCGGTGAGCGAGAAGCCGTCGAGACCAGGCATCTCCACATCGGTCAGCACGGCATCGAAGCGTCCTCCCAGGGCTTTTTGCCAGCCATCGAGCCCGTCCTCGGCGGTGGTCACCCGATAGCCGCAGGCTTCCAGCACATCCTTGACGATCTCGCGGGTGTTGAAGGAGTCATCGACGACCAGAACATGCCAGGGTTCATCCCGGCCCGGCCGTGCGCCGGCGCCGGCCGTACCCTGGGCGGCGGTCTCCCCGCGGCTGCGGCGCGCGCTCTCCATGAGGCTCGGCGCTTGCAGCACGCTGACCAGGGCATTGTCGCCGGTCACTACGATACCACCGACCAGGGGGCAGCCGCGCATGTGCTCGGGCAGGGTCTTGATCACCATCGCGCGTTCGTCCAGCAGTTGATCGATGATCAGTCCCAGCTTGGCCTGGCGGACTCCGATCACGACCACGAGGCGCATCCCGTCGCCCCGTCGCACGGTCCCTGAGGCCGCGTCCCGGGCGGCTGGAGGGGGCGGCAGACCCAGCAGTCCCGCCAATGGGATCAGCGGTACGAACTCGTTGCGCAGCACCACCGCCGGGCGTCCGGCCAGGGTGATCGCCTCGTGCGCCATCACCCGCAGCAGTTCGACCACATGCTGGGCGGCGAGGGCGAACCGTTGCCCGCCGCAGGCAAACACCAGCACCCGCATCACCGCCAGTGACAACGGCAGCGTGAAGGCGAAGGTGCTGCCCTCACCGGTGCGGCTCATGAGTGACACGGCACCTTGCAGCACATCGTTGACAGTGTGTTTGACCGCGTCCAGTCCGACCCCGCGCCCGGACAGGTCGGTGATGATCTCGCTGGTGCTCAAGCCCGGTGCAAAGCTCAGCTCCCATACCTGATCATCGGTCAGCGTGGCGGCCCGCGCGGGGTCGAGCAGACCCTTGTGCAGTGCCTTGGCAATGATCCGCTCGCGGTTCAGGCCGCGGCCGTCGTCGCTGACCTCGAGGACGACGCCGCCGCCGGTCTGGCGCGCGCTGATCCGTACCTGTCCGACCGCCGGCTTACCGGCGGCCCGGCGGGTCGCGGGGTCCTCGATCCCGTGATCGACGGCGTTGCGCAGCACATGGATCAGGGCGCTGCCCAACCCCTCGATCAGTTGCCGGTCGAGTTCGATCTCACCGCCCTGTACCTCGCAGCGCACCTCCTTGCCTTGGGCGCGCGCCAGCTCGCGGACCATCCGTGCGGCGGGATCGAAAACCATGGCGAGCGGCAACATGCGCAGCACCAGTGCCCGCTCGCGCAGTCCGGCGACCAGCAATTCCTGGGCTTGCACATCATCGCGCAGGTCATGTGCGAACCGTTGCGCGGCCGCCGGGTCGGCCGAGCCGCCGGGTGCGCGGCCGTCGCCGACCGCCGGCTTGAGTGCCGCCCGGCCCAGGTGTTGAGCCTCCAGGACCCGCTGCCGCAGTTGGACTTGAACCGATGTCACCTCGCCGATCAGACGGATCAGCTCGTCGAGCTTCGCCAACGGAACCCGCACGCTGTCGAGCGCGTGCTGCGCAGGTGCAGCGGCGGCCGGCGGCGTGACCGGGTTTGGTTGGTCGGGTGTGGCATCGACTGGAGACTGACCACTCCCGATCAGGTCCGCGGTGGCCGGCGCCGCCAGCCCCGCGGCAGCCGCGCGCGCCAGTGTGTCGCAGAGTGCCGGATCGGCCGGTGGGTCTCCACCAACCGACTCCAGTTGATCCAATTGGGCGGCGATCGCATCGACTCCGGCCAACAGCAGGCTGATGCCGGCCGGGTCGGCCTGATAGTGATTGGCGCGCAGGGCGCCGAGCAGGTCTTCCAGGTGGTGGGCGGTCGTGCTGATTCCGGTGAGCTTGAGCATCCGTGCCGAGCCCTTGATGGTGTGGGCGGAGCGAAACAGCGCGTTGATTGCCTCGGCGTCATCCGGTTGGGCTTCCAGCGCGGCGAGTCCGGTCGTCAGCCGGGTCAGGTGATCCCGTGCCTCGCCGCTGAAACGTCCGATGAACTTGCTCAGATCCAGGGCCATGACGGGTGCCTCAGGCGGCGTCCGCGAGCCCGTGCAGGCGCGCCTCACACAGCAGCCGCAGGTCGGTGAGCGAGAGCGCCGACGGCAGCGGGCCGGTCTGTGCGGCACCAACGCCCGCTCGCGCGTCGGCCAGTTGGCGCAGGACGATCCGGTATTCGCGCCGTGCCGCATCGTCGCGACCGGCAGCGCGGTGACATTCGGCCAGTTGGAAATGGGCCGGCCAATGCTCCGGACGCTGGTAGATGGCGCGCCGCAGCGCATCGACAGCCTCGTCCAGGTCACCCCGGGCACGGGCGCTGCGGCCGAGCAAGACCAGCGCGTCCACTGACCAGGCATCGGCGATCAGCACCTGCCGCGCCGCGGCCCGGGCGGCCTCCAGGTCACCACGCTCCAGCAACAGGTGCGCTTGCAGAGTCATGCACTCGGGGTCTGTCGCGGCGACGCCGAGCGGGGCGAGGCAGGCCAGGGCCGCATCGACCTGCTCGGCGCGTGCCAGGCCGAGTGCTTCCTGGTAGCGCCGGGCGGCCGGTCGGATCGCCGCCGCGGCTTGCGCCGTGGGCGCGGCCTGCGGTTGTGCTGCCCGAGCGGTCGGCACAACCTGCTCGGCGTTTGCGTCGGCAAGGCGCGGATCAGCATGCGTGCGCACATCCACGAACGGGTTCGGGTTGGCGGGCGGTGCAGCGCGGCGGGACTTCGCCTCCCCCGGTGTCAGGGTATCCGCGGTCGGGGCGTCCCAACCGTTTGGGACTGTACCGGCAGGTGTCGCGGCGCGACCGCGGATGGGTTCAGCAAGCCGCTCAGGCGCCTGCTTGGCAAAGAACCAGACCCCTTCATGCTGTCGTGTCGGCAGCACGCCGAGGTCGTTGGCCAGGGTCTCGGCGGTACCGACGATCAGGTAGCCGTCGGGTCGCAGCAGCGCGCTCAGCCGGCCCAGCACGGCGACGCGGGTGGCCGCGTCGAAATAGATCGACAGATTGCGGTAGAAAATCAGATCGTGTCCGAAAAGGTCATCAGGGAACTGCGCGTCGAGCAGGTTCAACGGGCGAAAGCGGACCTGACGACGCACCGCCGGGGCGATCAGTCGGGTGTCGTCCGGCGCCGCCGTGAACCAGCGGGTGATCAGGTCGTCCGGCATGGCGCGGAAGGAGAAGGATCGGTAGCGTCCGCCCCTGGCCTGGTCCAGAGCGCGTTCGTCCACATCGGCGGCGCTGATCTGAAACAACCGTTCCGCCTGCTCACCCCAGCGTTGGCGCAGGGCGATGGCGATCGAGTAGGGTTCCTCGCCGGTGGCGCAGCCCACTGAAAGGATACGAATCGGATCATCCGGGTCGCGCGTGCGCAGCAGCCGTGGGGCAAGGTGCTCGGTGAGCAGCCGGAAATGGTGAGGCTCGCGGTAAAAATAGGTCTCCTTGATGGTCAGCAGGCTGGTCAGCGCTTGCATGACCGCGGCATCCTCGCGCAGGCGCGTCAGGTAGACATCGGGGGCCGTCGTGCCCAACGCCGCCATTTGCGCCTCGACGGCACGTTGCAGCCAAGCCTCTTGGTAGCCGTCGAAGTGCAACCCCAGCCGCTCCCGAATCAGCGCCTTGGTCTGGGTCAGGTTCATTCGGCGATACCGCGGCCGGCGAGCCGGATCAGTTCGGCGGCGATGGCGGTCAATGGCAGTACCTGTTGTACGCCGCCGGCCATGATCGCCTCCCGATTCATGCCGAAGACCACCGAGCTCGTCTCGTCCTGGGCAATGGTGGTGCCGCCGGCCGCGGCGATGGCGGCCATGCCGCGTGCGCCGTCCCGGCCCATGCCGGTGAGGATGACGCCGATTGCGCTGCGGCCGGCGGTCGCGGCCACCGAGCACAGCAAGCGGTCGCAACTCGGGTGATAGCGGTCGTCCTCCAGGCGCGGGCAGAGCTGGATGGTGCGTCCCGACAGCACGGTCAGGTGGCTGCTCGAGTCGGCCACATAGATGCGGCCGGGCACCAGGTGATCGCCGTCGCGGGCCACTTCGACCGGCAACCGACACAGCTCGTCAAGCCAGTGAGCCATGCCCGCGGCGAAGCCGTCGGAGATGTGTTGGGCAATCAGGACCGGGGCCATGAGCCCCGGCGGCAACACCGGCAACAACTGGGCCAGGGCCTGAGGCCCGCCGGTCGACGCGGCAATGGCGATCACCGGGTGACCGGGCGGGATGGTCGTGGGGTGGTCGGGCTCTTGGTCGGGTGCGGCGGCTGCCGGCTTGCGCGCGCGCAAATGCCGGATCACCGGGACGCCGGCCAGCATCAGCAGCCGTGCGGTGAAGGCCGGCCCGGCGTCCGCGTCGGGTTTGGGGATGGCGTCGAGTGCGCCGCGGGCGACAGCGGCCATCGCTTGGGCGGCATCGGTGAGGTCCGAGACGACCAGGATACGGGTGGCACAGCGGTCCATGATCTCGGCGATGGCCTGCATCCCGTCCATGACCGGCATGCGCAGGTCCATGGTCACGAGGTCGGGATGCAAGCGGCCCGCCTGCGCCACCGCGGACTGACCGTCAGCCGCCTCGCCGCAGACCGTCAACCGCGGGTCGTCCTCGATCATGGCCCGCAGCAGACCGCGGGCCGTGTCACTGTCGTCCACCACCAGCACCCGCACCGGTCCCTCGTGCCGCGCGGCGGCCATCAGCCGACGCTCGCCGGTCCGGCGGCGGCCTGCCGGTCTGCTGCTGCCCGTGCGGCAGACGCGTCCGTTGCCGCGGTGTCGTCAGGATGGCCGGGCGTATTCAGTTTGAAGCCTTCGACCTGACCCTTGAGTCCCGCGGAGAGCCGCGTCATCGCCTGGGCGATGGCGGCGATGCGCCGCACGGACCCGGCGGTGTCGGCGCTGGCGGTGACGATCTCGCGCAGGGCCACCACTACCTGGGTGCTGGCCGTGCGCTGTTGTTGACTGGAGAGGCTGATCTGCTGGGCCGCGCTGGTGGTCTGCCCGGCATCGGCAACCAGGGCGTTGAGGAACTCCGCGGCTTGAGCCGATTCGGCCATTCCCTGCGCGATGCCCGTGTTGCCTTTCTCCGAGGTGACCACCAGGCGGCTGATGGACTCCTGGATCTCGCCGACCTTGGTCTCGATCTCGCTGGTGGACTCGGTGACCGAGTCGGCGAGGCGGCGGATTTCAGCCGCCACCACGCTGAAGCGCTTGCCGGACTCTCCGGCCGAGGCGGCCTCCAGCGCGGCGTTGAATGCAATCAATTTGGTCTGATCGGCCACCGTGTCGATGATCTCCATGACCCGGGAGATCTCTTTGGACTTTTGCCCCAGATCGACGATGTCGGCCAGTGCGCTCTGGCTGTCGCCGCGGATGGCCCCCATCCGGTCGGCCAGCCGCTGCATCGCCTGCGCACCCGCGCGGCTTTGGTCGAAGGTGCGCCGGGCTACCTCGACCACTGATTCGGAGTATTCGGCGATCTGCGTCGAGGATGCGGACAGTTCCTCCATGGTGGAGGTGATCTCCGCCACCGACGCGGACATCTCGGTCGAATTGGCGGCCTGGCCATCGACCGCTTGGGCGATTTCCTGGGCGGCCCGATGCACCGCGGCGGCATTGGTATCCACCTCTGCCACCAGCGTATGCAGATGGCCGCGCATCGCATTGGCGGCGCGCGCCAGTTCAGCCAGTTCATCCTTGCCTCCGGCGGGGACGTCATGGCCGAGATCGCCGGCCGCCACGCGCTGGACCCCCTGCGTCAAGAGTCGGATCCGCCGGCTCAGTGCGCGCGCCGTCAGCAGCGCGATCCCCACGCCGACGAGCAGGGCCAACCCGCCGCTCAGCCGGGCTTGGGTGGTGGCGTCGTACATGGCGGTCTGATAAAGCGACCGATCCCGCGCCACCTCGGCCACCCCGAGCGGCGTACCGGAATAATCGCGAACGACCGCGGCATAGACCGCCAGTTGGCGGCCGTCAACCGTGATTTCGACCAGTTGCGGCTCCCCGGCCAGCGCCGCGCGCAGCTCGGCGGGGGCGAGCAGCGCCCGCTTGCCGTAGGTCGTGGCGAAGGTCTCGATGGTGTCGTCGCTCACCAGATGCAGTCCGGCATCGACGCCGAAATTGACCTTGAATGCATCGAAGAACGGCTGGCCGAACGACATGCCGAATTCGACCACACCCAGATGCTGCCCGCCGTCGAAGACTGGGACCATCCCGCGGGCACCGAGCCCGGCTACCCCGACCTCGAGACCGCGTTGCGGGGCGCGGGTGTTATTGGCCTCCACCACCGATTTGCGGATGGCCGACAGGTCATCGCCGAACTTGTCTAGCAGGTGCAGGCGCAGGAAGGAGGTGGCGGGCGGGGTATGGAACTGGAACTGCACCGCGCCGTAGTCTTTCGCCAGAGCCTGGTAGGGCGGCAACAGGGTGGCCTGCAGCCAGGACCGGTCGCCGGCGGCGAAATGGCTCTGCACCTCCGGCAGGTTGGCCACCAAGGCGCTGAGCGCCTGCGCCAACCGGGTTTCGGCCGCCACCCCGGCGATCAGACTCTGCATCGATTGGCGCAATTCGGCGCGCTCGGCCGTGAGGATCACCTCGCGCAGGCTGAGCAGATTGCCGTAGCCCTGGGCACTGACCGCTAGCAGGATCGCCAGGCCCATCCCCAGCATGATGTTGGCCCAGAGGTGCAGATTCTTGAACATCGTGACTCACACCTCAGGCGGCAGGCGGCGCCGGGTCTCGCCCGGTGATTCGGTTCGGTTAATTAAGCATAACAGTAGCAGGGATTCAACGGCAGATCAGGCCGTGGTTCGCAGGATGCACCGGTGGGTGCCGGGTCACTCCCGCCCGGGGTGATCGGGCGGGGTTGCCAACCCGACGCGCTTGGGCGAGCATCGCGGTTTCCGGATCGCCGGGTGCTGACCCGCGATCCTTCGCCTTTTCCGGATGGAAAGGCGCCCTATCCGAGGACCGTCCAATGCACGTGCCGCGCCCGCTGACTGCCTTGCTCTGCTGCTGGCCGCTGGTCGGCTTGGCCGAACCCTTTTCGGCCGGGCTGATTGCCGAACGGGACTGTCCCGCGGGGATCTCGACCAAACATCAGGAAAATCCGGGTCAAGTCCGCCTGGTCCCCGGTGAGACCTATCGGGTCGTCGCACGCAATCGGGCGGAGCCGACGCATTACCAAGTGCGCATCGAGTCCGCGCGTCCGCGGGAGCGGTGGGTGGAGGTTGCGTGTGGCCGGCTCGCCCCGGCGGTCACTGATGCTCCGCGGGGGCTGGACGCGGCATCGGCACCAGTGTCCGCACCGACCAGGACCGGCGGCATGGACCAACAGTTCGTGCTGGCGGCGAGTTGGCAGCCGGCCTTCTGTGAGCAGCGCCAGGGTCGGCCCGAATGTCGCGGTCAGACCCCGGCGCGCGCCGATGCGAGGCAGTTCTCGCTCCATGGACTCTGGCCCCAGCCGATCGGCCGCGCCTACTGTGGGGTGGAGCGGCCGCAGCGGGAGCATGCGGAATCCGGAGACTGGCAGCGTTTGCCCGCGCCGGATCTGCAGCCCGCCACCCGCGGCGCGCTGGAACAGCGGATGCCGGGGACGCTCTCCGCGCTGGAACGCCACGAGTGGCTCAAACACGGAACCTGTTACGGCGCGGATGCGGACACCTATTTTCGTCACTCGCTGGCACTGCTCGATCAACTCAATGCCTCCGACGTGCGGACGCTCTTCGAAGCGAGCATCGGCCGGCGGCTGCGCGCCGAGCAGGTACGCGACGCCTTCGACCGTGCGTTCGGCGCCGGTACCGGCGAACGGGTGCGGCTGGAGTGTGACCCCGCGGGGCAGATCACCGAGTTGCGGATCGGGCTCAAGGGCGTGATCACGGACCAGTCGACCTTGGGTGACCTGATCCGCGCGGCGCCCACGCGCACCCTGGGTTGCCGCGGCGGCTGGGTGGATCGGGCGGGGCCGGGGCGTTAGGCGATTTCCGTTAAATCCTTGCGTTAAATCGGGTTTGATCCGACCATGCCAAACAACGAAATGCAAACGAGCGATTGTGTATAACTCGTGCTTGACGCGTGACTGAGGTTCCGATGGCTTTATTCAACCTGCGCGAGGCCGGCACCACGGTCCGGACCGAGATCCTCGCCGGCCTCACGACCTGGCTCGCGATGGTTTATATCGTGGCGGTCAACCCGAGCATCCTGGCCACCACCGGCATGGACCAGGGGGCGCTGTTCGTGGCGACCTGCCTGGGTGCCGGCATCGCCTCGATCGTCATGGGGCTCTATGCCAACTACCCGCTGGCGCTGGCGCCCGGGATGGGGCTGAACGCCTATTTTGCCTTCGCCGTGGTGGGCGGCATGCA
>Ga0247839_1003662_pt1 | contig 20813 bp, 13 predicted proteins | sample LaCruzMarch2015__6_FD_192405 | JGI IMG/M metagenome (GOLD analysis project Ga0247839, IMG submission 192405) | Freshwater microbial communities from meromictic Lake La Cruz, Castile-La Mancha, Spain - LaCruzMarch2015_16m | ecosystem: Environmental > Aquatic > Freshwater > Lake | place: Spain... | reverse complement strand
ACCCTCGCTCGCGCTACGTTTTCTGGCCATGCCGCGCGTCGAATATCCATAACAATTTATCATATTTTGTTTATTGTACTATACAAATAGACAGGTTATATTGCGCATTATGTACCTAAGAAGACAAGCTGAGCAACCGCTGAAGGACATTCTGGCTGGTGACAAGGTAGGCATCATTCTCGGTGCCCGCCAGGTTGGTAAATCGACGCTGGTGGAACATGTTTTAGCAGGGCAACAGGCGACCTTTCTAAACTTCGATGTCGAGGTGGACAAGGCCCGGTTCCAAGCTGCCGCTGCTTTGTCGCCTATCGATGGCCTGCGATCCCTCGGCAGTCCAGCAGTGCTGGTAATTGATGAAGCACAGCGCCTCCCCGAGACCTCCCGCATCATCAAAGGTTGGTACGATGCACGGGTGCCAGCCAAGCTCCTGCTGCTGGGTTCCTCTTCACTGGATCTACTGGATCAGGCAGCCGAGAGTCTTACCGGACGTAATCGGAAGCTGGTACTGCCGCCGTTACTGTTTTCCGAGACACTCGGCACTCAGACCTGGGCGGGATCAGATGCGACACCCGAACATCTGAGTAAATACTTCGCTCCGCAATTGCGGGCCTTCCTGATGCAACGGCTGGCTTTCGGCAGCTATCCAGAAGTCGTTACAAGCTCGGAACCTGTACCGCTGCTGCGCGAACTGAGTTCGGACTATCTCTGGAAAGATGTACTCCAGACCGGTTTGGTTAAAACTCCGGATCTCATAAAAAAACTGCTATTGCTACTGGCGCATCAGGCGGGCTCCGAGGTGTCGGTGAACGAACTCTCAACACAGCTTCAGATGGCGAGGTCCACAGTAGAACGCTATCTGGACCTGCTGGAACAAACATTCGTTATTTTCAGACTGCCGGCTTTCAGCACCAACCCCCGCAAGGAAATCACCAAGAGCCAAAAGATATTTTTCTGGGATACTGGAATCCGCAACGCGCTGCTCAATGCCTTCGCCACCGATGCCTTCCGACCGGATATCGGGGCGCTATGGGAGAACTGGGTGATCGCTGAGATCGCCAAGCGTAATGCCCTGCTCGGCTCTCCGGCAGAGCTCTACTTCTGGCGTACACGGGCACAGTCGGAGGTGGATCTGGTCGTAAAACAGGGAGACTGCCTGCGGGCGTTCGAGGTTAAATGGTCTCCGCGCCGAATATCGAGCCGGGCTTTCCGCGACGCCTATGGCGTAGAAGTTGAAACGATCAGCCCGGACAATCCCCTCGCAGTAGAGGCTGCCGGCGTGAACGCTGGTTAGCGAACGAAAAACCGCCACAAAGAAAATTGCGGTATTTGCGGAGTTTAAAATGCAACTTTAGCAAAACCCCCATATAAATATCTCTCACACGGACTTTCATGAAAACGGTCATTTAAATACCGCACGTAGCAAAATGATGAGGCTTGATTGAGAAATGCGCTTTGTCGTCGGCCTCTACGGGGCTGATAAAACAGCCTCGGCAATATATTCCCTTTTAAGACGTTCTATGGGAGTGTCCGCCAACAAAAGGAGCCGATGTATGAGAAATCCGTGTTTCCTGAAGATCGCCGGTGCAGAACTCGCCGCATTGACGCTGACCGCCTGTCAGTTGCCGGCTGAAAAAACCGCGTCTGTCAGCAAGCCGAACATTATCTTCATCCTCACTGACGATGTCGGTCTTGGCGACATCGGCTGTTGCGGCGGCCCATTCAAAACGCCCAACATCGACGCCTTGGCCAAAAGCGGCACGCGGTTCGATCTCTGTTATTCCGCGCCGCTGTGCGGACCGTCACGCTGTCAGGCGCTCACCGGGCGCTATCCGTTCCGCACCGGGCTGAACAGCAACAACAGCAAGGATGCAATTGATCCGTCCCGCGAAGTGATGATCCCGACGATCATGAAAAGCGCCGGATACGCGACCGCCAGCGTCGGCAAATGGGGACAGATGTGCTTCGGCCCCGGCGAATGGGGCTTTGACGAATACGTTGTATTTCAAGGCAGCGGACGCTACTGGGGCGATCAGAACCCGACGTATATCGCCAGCGGCGTAGAAAAAGCCCTGCCGGAAGGAAAATATCTGCCCGATCTCATGCACGAGTTCGTCACCGACTTCATGACCCGCCATAAAAATCAGCCGTTCTTCATCTACTACCCGATGGTTCACGTTCACGGCCCGATCCTGCGGACGCCCGACAGCGCTCCCGGTGCCGACCCGGCTCAGCTCTATACGAACAATGTGGAATACATGGACAAGCTCGTCGGTAAACTCGTCGCCGAACTCGACCGGTTGAAGCTGCGCGAAAACACGCTGATTATTTTCACCGGCGATAACGGCACGGCGCGTTTCGGTGTTGAGGCCGCGACGGTGGACGGCAAACCGATCAGCGGCATGAAAGGCACCATGCTCGAAGGGGGGAGTCGTGTGCCGCTCGTCGTAAACTGGCCCGGCACCACACCGTCCGGTCAGGTGAAACACGACCTCATCGACTTCAGCGATTTCTTCCCGACCTTTGCCGAGCTCGGCAAGGCCGGGCTGCCCGTCGGCACAACTATTGACGGACACAGCTTCGCTCCACAAATCCGCGGTGAAAAAGGAACTCCGCGCGACTGGATCTATGTTGAACTGCACGGCAACTCATACGTCCGTAACGCCGGATTCAAACTGACTAACGGCGGCGAACTGTTTGACATGAAAGACGCACCGTTCCAGGAAATTCCTGTTCCCGCCGACACAACAGACGCCAAAGCCATCGCGGCCCGCACGGCCCTTCAGCAGGTTCTGGATCAGCATCCGGCCAAAGCAGGAACTGACCATAAAAGGGGCAAGAAGAAACAGAAAAAAGCGGCAAAGAGAAAAGCTGCTCTATAGCTTTTCTGGATTTTTTGCGCCGGGATGAAAAAGATATTCCAGACCGTTGGCTTTTATGGTGTACACGGTTTCGAGCATCTGCCCCAGCTCGCCCTTCGGGAAACCTTTCTGTTTGAACCAGACAACATAAGGCTCGGGCAGATCAATCAGCCGCCGTCCGGCATATTTACCGAACGGCATAACAGCTTTAGCCAGCTTGATAAACGCTTCTCGATCAGGCTGAAGCTCCTGACTCATAGGTAAACTTATCTTTCGTTACAGGGTAATCTTCGTCTTAAGGCGAATGTCCTGACTCGACGACCCGACCCGAATCTCGAAGGTGCCGGGCTCAAGAATCCATTGATTCGTCTTTACGTCAAAATATTTAAAGCCGTTTTCGTTAAGAGGAATTGTAACCGTCTTGGTTTCGCCCGATTTGAGCTCAACTTTCAAATAACCGGCAAGTTCTTTTTCTACCTGCTCCACCCTGCTCTCAAGATCGCTTACATACACCTGGATCACTTCTTTCGCCGTCATCGGGCCTGTATTTTTAAGGGTGACGACAGCTTCGACAGGATAGTGCGGATCGTTTGATTTTTTCACGGCCACCTTGCTGTAGAGAAATGAGGCGTAACTCAACCCGTGACCGAAAGGAAACCGGGGCTTTATTTTCTGCTTATCGTACCAGCGATAGCCCATATAAATGCCTTCGGTGTAGGAAACGTGAAGAACTTCGCGCGGCTTCACGTTGGGAATGAATTGTTCGCGAATCGTCTTCGCTGTCTTTTCATTTATTTCGCCGGTGAGCCAATACGACCGGTAGGACGTGTCGCCGGACCAGAAGGGTTTCCCTCCGATATAGTTATAGGCCGGAGCCACGCTGTCGGAGAATTGCTTTTCAATCGTCATCGGCAGTTTTCCCGATGGAGAAAGTCTGCCGCTGATAACCTCGGCCAGCGCCGTGCCGCGTTCCTGTCCGAGAAAGTAGCACCACAGCATACCCTTTACTTTGCCGATCCAGGGCATGTCGAAGCCGCTGCCGGCGGTAACCAGCATTACCACGTTACTGTGAGAACTGAGAATCCGCTCGATCTGTTCCCGTTGCTGCGCCGGCAACTCAAAAGGAATATCCCGCGCCTCGTCACCCGCCTTATTGATGTTATAAAGCACAACATCGGCATCCTCAAACTGTCTGGCCGTAACTTTCTCCGGAGCAGCAAATGCGATAGATTCTCCGAAAACGTTCTTGAGGGCATCGCAGTAAGTGACGTGATCATAACCCGCCACTCTTCCGCTGCCGCTACCTGTGTGGATTTCGTCTTCTCCGATGTAGAGGATTTTCTGCCCGGCTTTGAGCGGCAGGATGTTCCCTTCGTTTTTAAGCAGACAGATCGCACCTTCGGCGGTACGTCGGGCCACTTCCTTGTGCTTCCCGAAGTCCGGGGAAACGGCCGGAGCTGTTGTGCCACGGTCGTAGAACCCGGAGGCAAAAAGCGCACGCAGATTCGACACAACCATTTCATCGAGTTGCGCCGCCATCACGGCCTGCCGGGCCGGAGCAGCGGCGGCACATTCCTTTTCAAACCAGGCACGAAACAGGGCGTTGGCCGCCATGTAGAGCGTATGGCCTGACGGGAGAACCAGATCGTGCTTGTCGGTGTAATAGATCGTCTGATGCCAATCGCTCATGCAGATTCCGTTAAAGCCCCACTCCTTCCTGAGAATATCCTGAACGAGCGGCTTATTCATGCAGGCAGGAATGCCGTTGACCTGATGATTACCCGTCATGATCGCTCCGATACCGGCCTCCCGGATCACGGCCTCCCACGGCGGCAGATAGATTTCCCGCAAAGTCCGCGTATCCACATCGGAACTGGCGAAGTGGCGGCAGAACTCGGTGTCATTTGCAACGAAGTGCTTGGCCGTTGCGATCACGCCTTTGCTCTGCACGCCCTGCACATAGGCAACGGCCGTGCGCGAGGTCAGGTAAGGATCTTCTCCCATATATTCAAATACGCGGCCACCGGCGGAAGTCCGGTACATATTGATTCCCGGCCCCAGCAGAATATCCACGCCGAGCGCCCGGCACTGCTCGCCCATGGCTTCGCCGAATTCCCGGGCCAATCCCGGATCCCACGTGCCGGCCAGCGCCAGCATGCCGGGGAAAGAAACGCTGACGAGCTTGTCAGCGCCAGAAACTCCACCGGCTTCGATTATGGCATTTCCTCCCGCCTTCTTTTTGCGAGGCGCTTGAATACGCACCCCTTGGGAAGCATCGGCCATTCGCGCGGGCGGCAGCCCAAGACTTTTTACAGCCGGAAAATTCATCCCTTCGAACCCGCCGGTAAGTGTAAGTTTTTCGTCCAGCGTCAAACGCGCCACCGCATCACGGGCCCGCATTTCCGGCACAGCAGTCTTGTCGCGATAAATTTCCTCTGCAAAAAGAGTTCCGAATAGAAGAAATGGCACGAACAGCACAACGGGAGAGATCCTCCGTAAACTATTCCGCCCTGAAATTATTTGCACCCGGCTATTGTCCCGTTTCTTTTCCATGTAACCCTCGTTGGTTTCAATGATTAATATCCTGACAACCGTTTAATAGCAGTTTTAAGCCAAAGCCTTATCGCATTTTCTCGCGGGTTTGGAAACGGTTTTCAAAATGCTTAAGGGAATTGCCCAGTAAAAAATTCCGCCAGAAGAACTTCTCTGTGTCAGCCGGGTTTTTATTTTCAGGGCACTTCATACGCAAAAATAATTTCGCCATCGGGATGTTCAGCCGTCGAATCCTTTGGAAGCCGCGAAGCGACATATTCGACTAAGACACCGTTCGTACAAGACGGACAAAATTATAAATCCGGATGGCATCGCCCTGCGGGCCGCGGCCGTGCGGATAGTCGGCAGGATTTCCAATCTTTGGATCGCTGCGCTGCGCGCCGGCCCCGTGGACATCCGTCCACTGTCCGTTCATGAACCCCATCGCCCGGCCGAAGGCAAAATAGGTAGCGGTTTCCGCTCCGCGCGAGCCGACATGCGAGCTGCTCGTCCAATAGTGGGCGAAATCTTTCTTGCCGCTTTCGTTTTTAATTTCGGTGGCGTCAAAGATCGGATCAATGGCCGCCGATCCGGTGGTGTCGGGCGAGCGGGTGTAGTCAATGATGGTTTGAAGTTCCTTGGCATTGGGCAGGCGCCAGTCGGAGTGATCGGCCATCGTCATGGCTTCAGCGTATTTAAGCGCGGACGGCCAGTCCATCCCCTTGCCGCTGTCGGATTTCATCCAGGTCAGTCCGGTTGCTTCATCGGTAATGGTTCCGTCGCCGTTGTCTGTGAATTTGTTTTTGCCGTAGTCCGGGTTGCCGCGGACGTAGAGAACGTAATATGTTTTCTGCCCGCCGCGACGACGATCCGTAATAGGGTAGCCTTTAATCCGCCCGTCGGCGAAATTGACACCGAACATCGTCTCGTTTCCGCCCATCGTGGTGCCGACATATTTGGTGCTGGAGGCGAACTGTGAGTCAATGATGCGTTCGCCAGCGGCCTCTTTGCCGTAGGTGAATTTAAACACCGAGCGGTCGATGAACGGGGTCAGTTTGGATTCGTCGCGACTCATCGGATCGGGATCGATTCCATTAAGCTGAATCAAGGAATAAAGTTCCTTGATGGTCGGCAGGCGCCAGTCACCGTAATTTCCAGTATGGCATTTTTCGGCATCCGCCACCGCCTGATCGAAAGTTTTTTTACTGCCGGGATCCTGAATCCACATCAGGCCGGTCACGAGGTCGGAAACGGTGCCGTCGCCGTTTTCTTTATACCTCGGTGCCGGACCGGGATGCTGCGCGTCCTGTCCGTAGAACGGCTGGCCCGGTTGCGGCGCGGATATCTCTCCGCGATCATCATAGCACTTTGTCTGTCCTGTACCGACGACGGTGTATGGCCGTTCGGCGGCACACACCGAACCGGCGATGAGCGTGGCAAGAATCAGCGGATGTTTCATGGGCGGGCTCCTTTATTTTATCTGCTGATAAAATAACGCTGCCGCCGTCAGAAATCCAAGGGAATGCTCATTAAGGTTTCGTAATAGCTGGCGCGCGCTACCAGAACAGCGACAGCAGATTGCTGTAGTCGTCCGTCCACAGGCGCACGGATCGGGGATATTTTTCAAAGGTGTCGTTCTGCCAGAGCTCTTGGGAAACGGCGTCCCGAGACGGACTGAAGACGACCCAGTCGCTGGCATAAGCGAGTTCGCTAGAACCCGCATTATCGCAGATGAACACTCCGGACAGGCCGAAGCTGTTCTTCACAGCACGCATCAGCGGCTTGAAGTCGATATACTGGTTGCTGATATGTACCGCGATCATTCCATCCGGCGCAAGATGCCGCAGATAAAGCGCAAAAGCCTCACTGGTTAAAAGATGCGCGGGAGGCGAATCGCCGCTGAAAGCGTCCATGACAAGGAGGTCGAAGTTTTGCTGGCCCTGCTGCTGCAGCTCCCGTTCAAGCTGAATCCGTGCGTCTCCCTGCACGAGCTCGATGGCGGCGGGCGAATCCTGCAGGTAGGTGAAATAGGCCGGGTCGCGGGCCAGCTCAATAATTTGCGGGTTGATGTCGTACAGACGATACACATCGCCGGTGCGGCCGTACGCCGCCAGCGTGCCGGCACCCAGGCCGATCATTCCAACTCGCATCGGCCGTTCGGTAATACGCGCTTGCAGCGCATGGATCGCCAACCCTACGCCGCTTTCTTCTGTGTAGTATGCGGTCGGACTCCGCGACAGGCTGGAGTCCTGATACTGCGCGCCATGGGCGATCCGTCCGTGGTACAGGGTATTCAGTGTTCCGTAGATTTCCTCGGTTTGCACAACCCGCAACGTTCCGAAAAAGTTGCGCGCCGCATAGCGCGACTCCCGCGCTTCCATGAGCGGAGTGTAGGTTATGGCGACCGCCAGCCCGCAAACCGGCACCCAAGCGACATGGCGGATTTTATAGAGCAGACTTTGCGGCCGGAGATAGATCATCAGAACCGCCAAAACCGCCGCCAGCACCAGCGCGATTTGATATTCCCAGTAGTGATTGAAAAGATTCGGCGCGACCACCGCTACAAACACTCCGCCCAGCGCGCCGCCCAGCGCGAGGCAGAGGTAGAAGACCGTAAGGTGTGCCGGGTGCGGCTTTAAGCGATAGAGCGCGTTGTGGCAGAAAAGGCAGACGGAAAAAAGAATGAAGCTGTGCCCGGCGATTTGAACCCGTAAACCGCAATCCACATTCCGGCTGATCAAATACCAGGCCGTCACACCGGCCAGCCCCGGCAGCAGGATATAGAAATTCTGCAACTTACCGAGCCGGTCGATAAATCCGACAATGTAAGACAGCAGATACAAGGCTAGCGGCAGCACCCACAGGAAAGGAATCGGAGGAACATCCAGCGTCATCTGATTGGTCGCGGACATCAGCGCCAATACGCCGCAGGCCGCCAGCACCGTCCAAAGCAGATAGTCTTTGGCGCGCGGAGAACCCGCCGAAGCGGTTTCTTTTCCGGCCCGTGTTTGATTGCAGGGTAACTTTATGCGGCGAAGTTCAGCCGCACAGAGCGAGCAGAGCACAACGTACAGCACAAAGCCGCCGCTCCACATCAGCGCCTGCGTCTTGATCGGGAACATCGGCTCAATCAGAAACGGATAGCTGAGCAGCGCCAGCAGGGATGCTGTGTTGGAGATGATGTAAAAAAAGTAAACCGACTTCGCCGGTGCAATCTTATGGAACCAGGCCTGTAACAGCGAGGCGCTGGTCGAAAGGAGGAAATAAACCAACCCGATGCTGATGAGCAGCAACTGGAAAATATTCCAGACGGGCGGAGCATCGGCGGACGGTTTTAACGACGGCGCGGGCAGAATGGGACTGCCCCATTTCATATACAGGGCGATGCCTGCCGCAACGGCTGACACCAGCAGCAGCAAATGAACCGCTGTTTGTCGGCGAGATTCCAGTCGCTGGAGAAAATGGGCGTAGGCATAGCCGCCCAACAGCAGGATTTGAAAAAACAGCAGACAGGTGGTCCAGACCGACGACGATCCGCCAAACCATGGAAGCAGGTATTTGCCGATGACCGGCTGAATCATGAAGAGCAGAAAGGCACCCAAAAACACGGCCGGATAAAATACGATGGATTTTTTCAGAAAAGCCCCTGTGGTTACGGCATGGATTTTCGCTCAGTCGTTTGGAGGGTTCCACAAGTTGTCTGCGAATTCAATGCCTTCCTGACCGCGCGGCGTTTTTAATGTCAGCAGAATAACGTCCGTGCCGCTGGCTCATCACTCGTTGCGCAGACCGCGCAGAGCATCGCCGCGCAGCGAAACGCGAATCGCGGCGGCCATGCAAACCACGCCGCAAACCACAACGGTTGCCAGCAGGCTGATCAGGAATCCGGCGGAAGTCTGTGATTTTGAAATGATCAGCGCCGGTACCATCGCCACGCCGGACGCGATTACACCGACACCGAGCCCGGCCGCAAGAAGCAAGCCGTGTTCGATTAAGAGTACTTTCCGCAGGTCGCTATTACGGTAGCCGACCGCGCGGAGCAGCGCAATTTCGGCACGCCGATCCTGCACGTTGCGAAGCACCACCACGCCCATCCCCACGCTGCCGACCGCCAGACCGAGCGCGCCCAGCAGCAGGAACATCGCCAGATAGGTCGATTCGACAGCGTAGAATTCCATCAGCCGTTCCGTCGCAGGCACAACATCCATTCCGTCCCGCGCATACTTCTTCATCGACGCGACATCGGCGGCCTTATCATCGAACAGAAACATGCGGTAGCCTTCTTCGCCGGGAAATTTTTCAACAAACCGCGGTTCGGCGATCAGAAGCGTTCCTTGAAATACCGATAGACGCATCGGCAAACGGCCCACCAGTTTGACTTTGAAAATATTTCCGGCTTCGTCGCGATAGTCGAACACATCGCCCTGCTCCGTGCCGGTCTTCGCTTCCAGTCCCCACATCGCGGTATCGGCATCGCCAACAAGCGCGGGAACGACGCCGTCCGGTAGATCCAGCTTCAACAGTTGCCACACATCGTCACCGTTCAAAAATGCTTTGCGTTGCGACAGCGCATCCGGATCAACACCCAGCAGGCGCGGCGTCCGCGCACGGTTCAAGTTTAGACAACTGGCGTCGTCGCCGTCGCGGACGCGCAGCCGGACTCCGCCCGGATTATCGGCGACCGGCAGCGTGGATTCTCCGAACCAGCGGAACCCGCCGGTACCCGACCACGGCTTATCGGCATGCGCGGTCACATCTTCTTTCATCGACGATACGGCGAAGACCAGAAAACATCCGCACGCCAGCAGGCCGATCACCGTCAGACTGCGTCCGCGCCGCCGTGTGATATTGCGTAGCGCCATTCCGGCGAGACCCGATAGCCGGCCATGCCGTCCCGTCCGCCGCAAAGCGATTCCGCAAAACAAAACACCCGCAACCAGCAGCAAAGCGCCCGCTCCGAAAAACGACATCGTGACGCTCTGCACCTCGCCAACCAGCGCATAGATAACCAGCCCGACCGCTCCCAGCCCGCACGCAACAGCAACAAAGGCTCCGGCTCCCTTGGCGCGCCGCAGCGTTGGCGAAGGCGGCTGTGAAAAATCGGCAGTCAACAATTCGCGCGCCGAATGCCGGGTCTGCCGCCACATCGCAATACCGATGGAAAGAATCGCACAGACGAAACTCGCCGCCGCACCGGTCAGCACCGTGCCGGGCCGGGCAAAATACTGAATCGTTGAATTCGCCACCGCACCTTGCCAATACGTGGACAGTCCGAGAATCAGTAGTTTCGTATAGCCGGTTCCCAGCCATGCGCCGGCCAGCGAACCGGCCAGCGCAATCGCGCCACCTTCCAGCAGGAAAAGACGGCGGACGGCGGACGGTCGCCAGCCGGTCGCCAGCAGAATTCCCATTTCTTCCGCGCGCTGTTGAATACCGAAAACAAAAAGCAGGCCGGTCAGCATCAGCGCTGCGACGATCAGAAAGAAACTCATGCCGATAAACAGCTGGCCGAAATCCATGGCGTTATCGACAGCGGCCAAAGCCTGCTCGCGCGCCGGTTGAAAAACAAATCCGGCCGCCGCCGGATCAAACCGGTTCTGGAAATCTTCTGTCACCGCGCCGCCCTGCGGCCAGCGCACCGAAGTTAAACGGCCGAACCGGTTCGCCCACATCGCCTGCCCGGCTTTTAGCGAAACGACGGCTTTCGGCGTCTGCCGGTATTGGTTCCAGTACGCCTCGTTCGCTTTGTCATCCAGTTGGGCCTGCTCCAGCGGAATTCCGACATCCCAATCCGCGCAGCGGTCCACATCCGTCAGTCCGGGAAAGCGCGGCGCCAGCTCGCGCTCGGCCGCCAGTTCATCCATCTCCGCAATTCGCTTCACCGTAAACGTCCGTTCGCGCACTTCGAACCGGTTGGACGGCAACAGTTCAAAATATTTCATCACCACCGGATCGCCCGGCTGCGCGCTGAGTTCATCCGCCAGCCAGCGGTTCAAAATGATTTCGTCGTCGCGCAGTCCGGAGTCTGCGCGGGCCAGCACAAACGAGTACGGCGTCGCCTTCTGATTTTTTGAAATCGAATTTACCAGATAGGTCAGCGTTCCCTCCGCGCCCGGAATCGAAAGCGCCGCGCGCACGGCTTCCGGCTCCAGATAAATCTGATCGGACTCCAGCTGCACCAGCGCGCCCTGCTGCCGGAACCGGAAACCGAAATCACCGTCCGTCCAAACCTGTTTGAGTGCCGCGTCTGAACCGTTCGCGCCGGTCAGCAGTAGATTGGCTTTGCCCGCCAGCTCCGTCCGGTTTTCCAATGTCTGTAAATTTACAAAAGCGTTGTACGGCACCACCTGATTGGCCGACAGACTGAAGCGGCCGAGCTCGTCGTCGGTGAGGATGCGCCGGACCGTAAACCGCGCGCGCACCGTCCGGTCATCTTTTTGCGCAGCGAGCGGCGCATCGCCCGGCAGCAGTCCCGGCTTTTCAATCCGCAGCGAAACTTCGTCACCGACTTGGACGCCGAGCGATGCCGCCAGCTTTTGGTTGAGCGCGGTTTCATTTTCCAGCAGTTGGAAATTTAGCCCGGCAAAATTCCAAAGATTGGAATCAACCCCGAACACCTGCACGCGATTCACCTGTCTGCTGTCCGTGATCGCTATGCCGCGCAACTGCAACACCGCCGACGAACCGCCCGGAATTTTTTCAGCCAGACCGCGTGCAAAAAAACGGTGCGGCGTGTACATCGCCTGCCGAATTCCGCCCAGCCGCTGCAAGGCGAACTTCCGCAGCGAACCGTGTACCGAGTCGCCGACCAGCAGCGAGCCGGTCAGCACCGCCGCCGCCAGCACGGTTCCCAGCAGTACGCCGAGATGCGCCCGCCAGTAGAATCGCAAACTGTTGAGAAGCAGTTTCATCATTTTAGAATTCCGGCTTCTAGCGTCAGCATCCGCTCCATCTTTTCCGCCAGCCGCATCGAATGGGTCACCATGATCAGCGTTAGATTTTCTTCGCGGTTGAGTTCCAGCAGCAGCTGCACCAGCTGATCGGCTCCGTCGCGGCTGAGCGATCCGGTCGGTTCATCCGCCAGCAGTAGCTGCGGACGGTTCATCAGCGCCCGCACCAGCGCTACACGCTGACGCTCGCCGCCGGAGAGTTGTCCGGGCCGATGATTCAGTCGCTCGGACAAACCAACTCGATCCAGCAATTTCAGCGCGCGCGCCGGCGCATCTCCAGCCTCTTTATTGACCAGCGTCGGCACCAGCACATTTTCCAGAATCGAACATTGCGGAAGCAAATGGTGCAGCTGAAAAACAAATCCGATGCGCCGGTTACGGAACTCCGCCGTTTCTTTTTCGTTCAGCGCCAGTAGATCTTTTCCATGGAATTCCAGCGTACCGGCGTCGGGCCGCTCCAGCGTGCCGATAATATTCAGCAGCGTACTTTTGCCGCAGCCGGACGGTCCGGTGATCGCCACGCTTTCGCCCGCCGTGATCAGGAGATCGACTCCAGCGAGCACCGGCGTTGTTTCGTCATACCGTTTTGAAATGCCGTTCAGTTTCAGCAATGCACTCATAAACCTATTCCTTTGTTCCGAACGCCGTCACCGTTCCGTCATCCGCGCCGACCACCAGCAGTCCGCCGATCAGCGCCGGCGAACTGATGTCGTCGCTGACTTCCTGCAACCACAGCTTTCTTCCGTCTTCCAGATTCAGCAGATACAAAACTCCGTCCGACGAAACGGAGACCTTGTCTTTCGCCACTACCGGCGAAGTCGGCAGGCCGCCTGCATTAAAGCTCCACAGCAGACGACCCTCCGCGCGGGTCACCGCATAAACAAAACCGTTGTCGGACGAATAGATCACTTTATTGGTCGTCACCGCCGGTGTGGAAAAACTTTGTTCCTTCGACTCGGCGCTGCTCCAGATAATTTCGCCAGCCTCTGTATCAGCGCAGATTAGGCTGCCGGAGCGCACACCGGCGAAAACCAGATTGCCGGCGATGGCCGCGCCGCCAGCCACCTGCGCATCGCCGCCGATTTCAATGTCGCGCACATGACCTCCGTCCGCCGCCGAATAAATATGCAGCGCGGCGAGGCAGCTGCCGAAAACAATCCGTCCGTTGCCAATGCCCGGCGAACCATCGCACCGTTCCACACCTTCGGTCTTCCACAGCAGCTTTCCACTGGCGAGATCCAGACCATGCAGCGCACCGGCCGACTGGTCGATGACCACAACCTGATTCGCATTGATCCGGTTCGGCGAACCGATGATCACGCCGCCTGTTTCGTAGCGCCACTTCTCCGCGCCGTTTTTGGCGTCGAGCGCATATAAAGTGCCGCGCGTCGTTCCGGCCAATACTGCGCCGTCCGCACAGACTAGCGGCGCATCGAACTGAACGGGCATCTCCGCACCGGCATCATTCGTCCGCGTAAAATTTTTCTTCCAGACTTCGGAACCTTTTAAATCGACGGCGATCACCTGTCCCTTTTTCGCCGCAAAGAAAATCCGCTCGCCGTCCGACACCGGCGTGTTACAGATCGCGCCGCCCGCATTGTACCGCCACAGCCGCTGCGGAGTTTCCGGCAAAGCCGTTTCCGAGACGCCGCGTAAATCCGCGCCGCCGTGATAGGTGCTCCACTCAGCCTGAACAGCTCCCGCCAAACACATCAGCACAACAACTGAAATAAATGACCGCAAAGACGCTAAGACGCGAAGAAACATGAGACTATTTAAGGACACCCTGCTCCAGCCTTTGCGTCTTTGCGTTTTTGCGGTCATCATTTACCTCAACTCCATTTTATAAGCCGGATCTACGGGTGACTACACCCTAAGTTCCGGCTTTACTCTTTCCGGTACTGCCGGAACTCAGCCGTATCCGGCGTGGATCCGGCAAGTCTCCTGTAAACCGTAATCATCTTCTGCGCCATCGTCTCGACGCTGAAGTTTTTAATCACTGCCGCGCGGCCGGTTTGTCCAAGCCGCCGGAGCTCTGCGGGATTCGTCAGCAGCTCGCGCAGCGTTTGCACTAGATCGTGATAGATCACGCCGCCGCCGGTCGCTTCGATCAGCTCGGGAAACGCCCCGGCATCCGGCTGTACCACCGGCACGCCGGACGCCAGCGCTTCGATGATATAGGTGCCAAACGCTTCGCCCTGCTCCACCGGTACGCACAGCACCGACAGCGACTTCAGAAACGCCTGCCGGTGTTCCCGGCTGAAGTCCTCGATAAATTCGGCATCGTTTTCATAACCGGCTTTCGCCAGTTTTTTACGCAGGCTGGAAATGAACGCCTGATCCGAGCCGACCATACCGCCCGTCGCGCGCAGTTTCAGGTTTTCCAATCCCTGAACCTTTTTCAATTCGATGAACGCATCGACTAGCCGGCCGAGGCCCAGCGCCGGACTCATGCGTGAAAGAAAACCAAGTACCGGCGGATTCAAATCGAGCGGCGCCGGTTCGTAGCCTTTTAAATCAATGCCGATATGCACCACGTCGATTTTGTCCCGCGCAATTTTTAGCCGCTCACTCATCCGGTCGGCGAACCAGCGGCTCACGGAAATAAACCGGTCGACATTTTTGCAGCGCGCCGCGATGGCCTGCCAGCAGGCCTGCTTAAACGGCGGATTAATTTTATCCAGCCAGTCGTCTTCGTCCTGCAAGGTGCAGACCACCGGCACATTCAAAACCGACTTGATTTCTGCCGCCAGCCCGATCAGCAGTGCATTGGAGATATGCACTACGTCCGGTTTTTCCTGCTCCGCCAGCCACTGCACCAGCCGCTCCACTTCCTTGCGCTGATTGCCGTCCGATCCTTCCAGCATCGAAAGTGTCATCGCGCCGAGTCCTGCCGCCGAAGTCGTCCCTTCCATTTTTGCCGCGCGCCGCAGCATCCATTTGGAATCGAACAGCCGGTCGAGCCAGCGCGGTGTTTTCCGAAACAAAGGAAGCTGCTGCTGAAGCCAAACGTTGATGCCGCCGAAAAAAACCGGCGTATGTTCCGGGTTGCCGTCGGTAAACATCGGCAGATACATCGGCACCATCACCACATCGATTCCCTGCCGCCGCAGCGCCTGTACCAGCGCCGCGTCGCGCATACAGTTCTGGCAGTAAAACGTACCGCCGGAACCGGGAACAATGTGAACAACCTTCATCCGTTCAGTCTTTCTTCTGTTTCACGAAAAGAGAGTGCGCCGGTCGGGCAGGCCGCGACGCATTCGGCGGCGGCAGTCCGCAGTCCGTTCTGCAACGATTCGCCGAAGGGCACGGTGACTTGCGTGTTGAATCCGCGGCCAGCAAAGGCCAGCCCGAGTTCTTCACCGGCGCGCTTGGTAATCCGTACGCACAGTCCGCACTTGACGCACTTGCCCGGCTCGAACACCACCGCTTCGTTATGTCCGATCAGCTGAACATGCTTGCGTTCGTCGGCAGGGAATTCCCGCGGATCGGCACCGTACTGCTCCGCATACCGGCGCAGCTTGCAGCTCTCCGGCTTGCGGCAGTCGCAATGCAGACACCGCGCAGCCTCGGCGTTTCCGTCTATCGGGCAGTTCTTCACCAGCTCCTGCAATTCGCTGTCGCGCAGTTTTCCAATCTTCGAATCAAACCGTTCGGCGCCCGCGCCGATGATTCCGTTCAAGCGCCGATCCAGCGCCCGCGCCGCCGCTTTACCGTTGGCGACCGCCTTAACGGCCAGCTTATGCTCTTCCGGCTCGACCATCGCGACGAAGCCGTCCGTCGGCGCGGCTGCATTCAATTTAAAATCTATTCCGGCGGACTGAAGACTGCGGATCTCCGCATCGAGAACTTCCGGCGGCAGAGCTGTTTCCCCGCGAAGCGATCCGCCCGCAACCGGGCTTACATCAAAAACCGTGCAGTCATAACCCAGCAGCCGCAGGTTCCAGGCACAGGAAAGTCCCGCCGCGCCCGAGCCGGTCACCGCCACCTTTTTTCTCGAAGCGGAGCAGAGACCCCGATCATTCGGGGCCATGTTTAGAAAATCAACTTCCAGTCTTTGGGATTTTTCGGCGACCTGCCGGTGCAATGCGCGGATGGTAATCGTCTGATCGACCTGTCCGCGGCGGCACCCTTTTTCACACGGCGCGGGACAGATGTAGCCGAGCACCGCCGGAATCGCCAGATCGTGTTTGGCAATCCGTGCGGCAGACTCGAAATTGCCGCGCTCGATTTCGCGCAACATCAGCGGAGTATTCAGATGCGCCGGACAAATCCGTCTGCACGGTGCTTCGCAGTCGCCGGTGTGTTCGCTCAGCAGCAGATTCAAAATGCCGCGCCGCGCCGACTGAACTTCGGCGCATTCCGTATCGATATCCATGCCGTCGGCCGCGCGCGCCGAGCATGCCGGAATCATCCGTCCGCTGGCGTTGTCCTTCACCACACACAGCATGCACGAAGTTTCCGGTTCCGCGCCTTTCAAGTGACACAGCGTCGGAATGTCGACCGACAGCTTTTCCGCCGCCGCGAGTACAGTCGCGCCGGGCTCCACCGTTACAGAGTTTCCGTTTATTTTCAGTTCAGGCATAGCTACTTCACTTCCACGGCATCGACAGGACAAACTTTCCGGCAGTTGTCGCACCGCACACAAACTTCGGGATCAATTTCAAACTTTGAATAAGGCTCGCCGTGAATGGCCTCCACCGGACACTCGACGGCGCACTTGGTGCAACCGATGCATTGGTCGCTGATTGAATAGGTAATCATCTTTTTGCATTTGCCCGCCGGACAGCGCCCGGCGATGTGCGCTTCGAACTCTGCGCGGAAATACCGCAGCGTCGTCAGTACCGGGTTCGGCGCGGTTTTGCCGAGGCCGCATAAACTCTGCGAGCGGATCGTTTCGGCCAGCTGTTCGAGTTTTTCAATGTCGCCCGGCTTACCTTTCCCTTCGCAAAGCCGCGTCAGGATTTCGAGCATGCGCTTGGTGCCGACGCGGCAAGGCGTACATTTGCCGCACGATTCGCTCTGCGTGAATGACAGGAAATAGCGCGCCATCTCGACCATGCAGTCGTGATCGTCCAGCACCACGAAACCGCCCGAGCCCATCATCGCGCCGACTTCTTTCAGCGCTTCAAAGTCGACCGTGGTATCGCCGAGCGATGCGGGAATACAACCGCCGGACGGTCCGCCAATCTGCACCGCCTTGAACGTCCGTCCGTCGGCAACGCCGCCGCCGATCTGATTAACCACATCGTTGATGGTGATTCCCATCGGCACTTCAATCAGTCCGCCGCGGTCAATTTTTCCCGCCAGCGAAAATACCTTGGTGCCTTTGCTGTGTTCCGTACCGAACTTGGCGAACGCCTCCGCGCCGTGACGGAAAATCCATGGCACCACCGCGTAGGTTTCCGCGTTGTTCACCAGCGTCGGACAGTTGTGCAGTCCCTGCTCCGCCGGAAACGGCGGGCGGTAGTTCGGCATGCCGCGCCGCCCTTCGAGCGAGGCGATCAGCGCCGACTCTTCACCGCAGACGAACGCCCCGGCTCCTTCAAAAATTTTAAGCTTCAAAGAATGTCCGCTGCCTAAAATATTTTCGCCCAGCAGTCCGGCCTCTTCGCAGTCGGCCAGCGCTTTGCGAACCCGCTTTACCGCCAGCGGATATTCCGCGCGGATGTAAAGCACGCCTTCCGTCGCGCCAACCGCGAACGACGCCAGGATCATTCCTTCGATGGCGCGGTAGGGATACGACTCAAGAATCATCCGATCCATGAACGCGCCGGGATCGCCCTCGTCGCCGTTCAGAATGATATATTTTTTTGCACCGGAAGCCTTGCGCACGGCGGACCACTTGCGGGCAGTCGGGAATCCGCCGCCGCCGCGGCCGCGCAGTCCGCTTTTTTCAATTTCTGAAATCAGTCCGGCGGGATCGTTTTTGGATAGCGCCGTCCGGAGCGCTTCGAAACCGCCGAGTCGTTTGTATTCCGCCATATCCGACGGGTTCAGCACGCCGCCGAACTCGGTGGCGATATGCTGCTGCCGCCCGAGATAGTCGGCGACCGGTTTCTCGCGCACATCAATCGAGTAACGCTCCGGCACATCGCGCGCTTCGTCGGTGTAGAGTTTTTTAAGCCAGCTCTCCGCCGCCGCACGGATTTTGATGAATGGTTTGTCCGGACGAAAATGCCGCTCGATAATCTCGGGAATATCCTCCGGCTTTACCTTGGCGTACAGCACCGGCTCGGCCCCCGGAATCACCACTTCGACCAGCGGAGTGCGGTGGCACATGCCGACGCAGCCGACCGGTTTGATGTCGACTTTGCAGCTCAGCGCGGCGAGCGAGTCTTCCAGCGCGTCGCGGATTTTAGCGCTGCCGCCGGCCACACAGCACGAACCCAGTCCGATGCGCACTTCGCCTTTCGATACGCCCTCTTCCGACATTTGGAAACTGCGCGGCGTCCGGTTAGCTTCGTTCTCCAGAAAATCGGTGAGCATGTTCGATACGGTGTCCGTGCGCACATGGCCGTAGGTCACGCCGTCAATCTGCACCGCCGGAGCCAGCGTGCAGCAGCCGAGACACGCCACCTTTTGAACGGTAAAAATTCCGTCAGCCGCAGTGTCGCCGGTTTTGATCCCCAGCTCTTTCATGACAGAAGCGTATACCGCGTCAGCCCCTTTGACGTGGCAGGCCGTTCCGTCGCAAACGCTGATCATATGTTTGCCGACCGGCGACCGGCGAAACTGCGAAAAGAAGGACGAGACGCCTTCGATCTGCGCCGGCGTAATATCGCTAATCTCGCAGACCCGCCGCAGCACAGCGTCCGGAAGATATTTAAACTCCTTCTGCACCGCCTGAAGAATCGGAATGACAGATGCCGCATCGCGGCCAATCTCCGCGACGATTCGATCGACTTCCAAGGTATTTATTTTTTCACTCATTACTGCTTCTGGTTTTGACCGCAAAGACGCGAAGACGCTAAGAATTTAGCTCACAACATTTTATTCAATAAAGTCCTCACTAAAGGAGCTGGGTCTGTCGCTGGATTTTTCCAATTTACCCTGCTTGGATGAGTGGCGATTACCACAGAAACGCCATCTCGATTCTCATAGACAGAATTGCGCCACTTCCGACTGTTTTGTTCTATAAACTCATCAACAAATCTGTTCGCTAGCATTTTCTGACAAACCCAATTTCCCGCCTGTTTCCCGAAGCAAAGAATTGTCCTGACACCTAATCGGCGAATGACCTGTTCATGAAATGGCCAACATTCCGTCGCCCATCGTTCAAAATCCAAATCACGCTCCTTGATGCTCCGTAAGAAAATAAGATTGCTGGAAGGGACGAGACATGGATTTAAATTCAACGCACTCAATAGATGCAGCACTCGTGGTTGTAACCCATGACTTCCCGCTGGTTTGCCAAGCCACTGTTCATCCTGATATTCCGACCACTCGTCTGGTTTCTCACAAAGAACTTTGCTTGTATGCCATTCGACGGTTTCATTAGCTTGCAATTCTGGAGATCCGCCAGGATTCAACCCCAAAATATAAAGACTGCGGGGAGCGTTAAAAGCTCTTCGCCCAGAATAGAAGACAGAACCAGATTCATGCTTTAATGTCTCTGGAATGTATTTGATTAGATCTTCAATCATCTCTGCTCTTCCTAGCGTCTTCGCGTCTTTGCGGTCAACCCTCATTTTCCAATACAAAATAAATTGTTGTCGCCGCGAATATAGATGCGTCCGTCCATGAAAGCGGGCGTGGCGTGGACGGGTTCGCCCAGCGCAATGGTTCCGATTTCTTTATATTCCGGTGCCGCGCCAAAAATATGCACGACCCCGGCGACGTCAATGGCGTAGACGCGGTCGCCGACCAGCACCGGTGACGAACTGAATCCTTTTTCGAACTCCTGCTTCCATTTCGCTTTTCCTGTCGCGGCATCGAGACAAACTACGTCGCCCGCGGAAGTCGTGATGAAGAAAAAGTTTTCCGCCGCGACCGGACTGCTGATCTCCGGCAGATATTCGTCGTACTGCCACAGAATTTCCGGCGTGCCGCCGGTCAGCTTCAACGCACTGGCCTGCGCATATTCGTTCGCCACAAAAATAATGCCTTTGCCGTTGTAGGCGGGCGACGGCGCAACTTCTCCGCCCAGACACTTGATCGTCCAGATTTGTTTTCCGGTAGCCGGATCATAGGCCGCCACATTCTGTTCATCGTTGAGGATCAACTGAGGTCCGGCGGCGGTTTCGATCAGCGCCGGGCTCGACCAGGACATGTGCGTACGCGGCGTCTGCCAGGCCGGATTTCCGGTCGCGCAATCAAACGCCATAACCATTTTTGCGTTGTCGTGGTCATACTGCACAAACAACCGCTGGCCGTCGGTGATCAGCGACGATCCCATGCCGTAAGGATTTTTCGGAACGCCGATATTTTTCTGCCAGACCGGATTACCGTCCATATCGAATGCCGCCAGTTC
>Ga0247839_1003652_pt1 | contig 20860 bp, 17 predicted proteins | sample LaCruzMarch2015__6_FD_192405 | JGI IMG/M metagenome (GOLD analysis project Ga0247839, IMG submission 192405) | Freshwater microbial communities from meromictic Lake La Cruz, Castile-La Mancha, Spain - LaCruzMarch2015_16m | ecosystem: Environmental > Aquatic > Freshwater > Lake | place: Spain... | reverse complement strand
AAAAAAGCATAGCGTATCGATCCATTGGGCAAAGGTTTTGGGGCGGGTCCGCTCAATAATGGTGGCTTTGCGGGCAAATATCAACAAACTCAGTTTCAACGTTAATTTGGATAATGTCTAGTATATGTCATTGACGTATGCTATCAATAAACGGCTTATTCTATTTAACCGCTCGTAGCCCCGTTATTGTCGGCTTGTTTAGAAATACCCCATTTCCCGCTTGCCCTATTCAGCTTTTTTGATTATGGTACATCAATCATAATCAATTAAATCCCTTCCCATGCAAGACATCCCCAACAAACCACGCGGTGGCAAACGCCCAGGTGCAGGCCGTAAGGCGGGTAGTGGGTCGTTTGGCGAGCCTACGCAAGCGATCCGTGTGCCTGTCAGTTTGATTCCCACGCTGAAAACCTTGCTGACACAGCATGGCAAACCGTTGCAAGGGTTGACGCTGTTGCCGTTCACCGACCAGCCTAGCCAGCTGGCTTTGCCATTATTTTCTAGCAAGGTGTCGGCAGGTTTTCCGTCACCCGCTGATGATTACGTGGAAAAATCCCTGGATTTGAACGAATTGCTGGTGCAAAACCCGGCGGCAACATTTTTTGCCCGTGCCGAAGGCGAGTCGATGATTAATGCAGGGATTTTTCCGAATGATATTTTGGTGGTTGACCGTTCGGTTGAGGCGGTGTCGGGCAAAATTGTCGTTTGTGCCTTAAATGGCGAGTTGACGGTCAAACGCTTGGTGCGTGAACAAGAGCAATGGCTATTGAAACCGGAAAACCCCCAATATCCGACTATTTCACTACTAGAAGATTTGGAGTTGGTGATTTGGGGCGTTGTCACCCGCGTTATCCATGATCTGTAATGCAAACTTTACTGGCTTTAGTCGATTGCAATAATTTTTACGTGAGTTGCGAGCGTGTGTTCCGGCCTGATTTGGTCGGTAAACCCGTGGCGGTGCTCAGCAATAATGACGGCTGTATTGTCGCCCGTAGTGCCGAAGTGAAAGCCTTGGGCGTCAAAATGGGTGTGCCGCTGTATCAAGTGCAAAACTTGGTCAAACGCCACCATATCAAACTGTTTTCGTCCAATTACAGCCTGTATGCCGATATGTCGGCGCGGGTGATGACGGTATTGGAAACTTTCGCCCCTAGCCTAGAAATTTATTCCATTGATGAGGCATTCTTGGATTTAACGGGTGTTTGCAACGACAACAGCTACGATTATGCCCAGCGGATCAGAAAAACCGTGCAACGCCACACGGGCATTCCGGTGTGTGTCGGTATGGCGCCAACCAAGACGCTGGCAAAACTCGCCAATTATGCAGCCAAAAAGTGGCAACAGACCGGCGGGGTGTTGGATTTGTCTGATCCGATACGGCGGGAAAAGCTGATGAAACTGGTGGCTGTTGGTGAAGTGTGGGGCGTGGGTTCGCGCACTACGGCACGATTGGAAACATTGGGCATCCGCACGGTTTGGGATTTGGCAAACCAACCCGCCGACTCTATCCGAAGCCAGTTTAATGTCGTACTTGCCCGAACCGTGTTGGAACTCAATGGTTTGGCGTGTTTGGGGTTGGAAGAAATCGCACCGGACAAGCAGCAGATTGTGTGTTCACGGAGTTTTAGCCGCCGCCTGACCGACTACGGCGAACTGTCCCAAGCCCTAGCCACATTTTGCAGCCGTGCCGCCGAAAAGTTACGCCGCCAACAGTCGGTAGCAAGCCACATCAGCGTCTTCATCCGCACCAGCCCGTTCAACGCCAACGAACCGCAATACCAACGCGCCGCCAGTTTACAATTGACCTCCGCCAGCCAAGATAGCCGGCTGATTATCGCCGCCGCCAACCGCTTGCTAAAGGACATTTTCAAAGCGGGTTATGCCTACCAAAAATGCGGGGTGCAATTAAGCCAACTCAAACCGGAAAACCAAGCCTGCCAGTTTGATTTGTTTATGCCTGACAGCAACCCAGCGAATAGCCTGCAATTAATGAAAACGATTGACCGCATTAACCGCCGTTATCCCAAGTCTATCACCCTAGCCGCCACAGGGTTGGATAACCGCTGGCAAACCAAGCGGGAAAATGTCTCACCGCATTACACGACTAATTGGCGGGAATTGGTGGGGGTGAAATGCTAAATTTGTCTAAAAATTTCGGGCGTGTCCTGTGGCCTTGCAGCCGTTGACGGCGGCAGACTGGCATTTGCTGCAAGGCGATACTTTGCAGGCTGACAACGGCTCAATAGATGGAGCAATTCTGTTGGCCCACGCAGGACAGGGGTAAAAGGTATTTTTAAGAGAAGAAGCGGGTCAGCAACCATTAGCAGTGAGAGGCGACACTTTCTTAAATTGGGTGTTGTATTAAATTGGCTATTTTGTGCCTGGTTAGCTTCAAACTAAACAATAGGAGGCCTATTTCTTGCCTTTAGGGATAATTTGCAATAACCGCCGAATATGCCGTTCGGTAATAAAAGCTAAAAAGAACAATTGCAGGAAATTTTGGGCTTCAATAACATCCAAACCAATTTTTGCCGGTACCAACTCTTTGCGCGTTCCAAAAATTCTATCCCAAACAGAAAGCACAATCCCATAATTACTGTCATGCTCGCTTCGTAAAGCGGAATGATGGGTACGGTGTAACGATGGCGTGATGATGAATTGAGAAATTTGGTTTTCGTATTTGAATGACAGATTGGCATGGTGGAAAAAGATAAAAAACAATTCGACAATTTCTATTGCCAATACGACATAGGCTTCTACACCAATTAATATTACAAATAGGCACTTATACAAAATTTCAAGGAACAGGTCGAAAACATGAAACCGAAAACCGGTTGAAACATTAAAACATTTGTCACTGTGATGGACCTTATGAAACCGCCACATAAAATCGGAATGATGGCTAAAATAATGCCAAACATAGATAGCGAAATCGAACAGCACGAAAGAAATCAGCCATTTGACCGGGCCGTTTTCCAAACCGCTCAACAGGCCAAAAGACGAGAAACGTTGCGCCAAGAAAAACAGCGATGACGCCCGCAACAAGGTCAAAATGACATTATTGAACAAAAATGCCGAGGTGTTGGTGAAAAATGATTCTTTACCAATTTTGGTGGTAAATTTGCGGTAAGGCTGGACACGCTCCATCACCATCAACACGGCAAACGCCACCATTGCCAGTCCGAACAGGACTTCATTGAACATTACGCTGGATTCATAGCTTTGCAGACTAGCTTCAGCGAGAGGTAAAGAATTGTCAGTTGGGTTCATATCACTACCTTTTTTATAAGTCAGTTAGTCAATTTTGCCCGAAAACGAGTCCAGCAAACTGGTTAGATCGGCAATTTCATTTTTGGCGTTTACCTGATAGGTCACATCATACTGCACACCCAAGTAATAGATAACCCTACCTTTACGGTCGAACAACGGTGTTATTTTTAAATGGTTAAAAAATAATTCCCCATCTTTTCGATAGTTACGTAAGGTAACTTCAACTCCTTGATGGTTTTTCATGGCTTCTGCGATTAGATAGCGTTCAGGTTGATCCCTATCCACACCTTGCAAAAAACGACAATTCTGCCCGATGATTTCTTCTTGGGAATATCCGCTCAAACGTTCAAATGCCTTGTTGGCGTAAACAATAGGCGCTCCTTCAATGTCAGGATCAGCAAGTGTCACCCCGTTGACACATTCATCCAAAATTGACGAAAGAATTTGTGGTATCAGTCCGTTATCTTTTTCTACAACAAAGCTCATGGCTAAACTCCTAGTTAGTGACTTTTGTTGATGTTAGTTTCAAAGCCGTCATTTTCCATCAACAGTTTTTTTATATTTTCAACAGTATTCTCTGCCCCTTCTTCAATGGCAGAACGGATAAGTTTTTCAAATGGCCGCATAAACAGTTCCAATTCCAATAAGGTAAAACTGAAAGTCAATACAGTGGCAAGTTCGGTATCGTTGGGTTCAAGAGAATAGGTGTTTAAATAAGGGGCTGTGATGCCTTTAAAAGTCAATTTAAGGTGAGGATGAAATTCAGTTATCTCAAACACCGATTTGATTTCCTGACCCTGATCACGGCGCAATTGTTCGGCTTTCGCGCCAACAAAAACTTGCGGGCCGTTCAAGGCTTGGAATTCGCTGACTTCCAGAGCCCATTTTGGGTAATTTTCAAAAAACCGTTCCCCAATAAAAACAAATATATCGGTAGTAGGCCTATTGATCACGACACTGGCTTTACCGACCACGGGTTTAGATGCGTCAAACGGGAACATGGTTTTTCTCCTGGCGGAACAAGGTTTACGTAATTTGCATTACAATAGAAATCTAGTGTATCCCGATCTTCATCGATAGCAAGACATCAAAAATTGGGTGCTGATTGGCTTTGAAATCCTCAACAATCAAATCAAGCCCATTACTTGGCGACCATACCCGCTTTCTTGTCTTCCTCGTCCGATTCAAAAAAATAAGCACAACGTATTTTTGTCAATTCTTCACTGGCTGGGGAAAAGTTATCAGCCGACAACAAATGCCGCCACGGCAAATCGTTAGTACGTTGCAAACAACGTTCAAGATAAGCATCCAAAGTGCCTATAGGTTTTGCCGGAATACCACCGACTATTGTATTCGGCGGCACATCTCGGGTGACCACGGAACCGGCGGCGACTATCGCGTTTGGGCCGATGGTCACATTCGGCATGATAATCGCCCGATGGCCGATAAAGACATTATCCCGTATATCAACCTTACCGACGCTGTCGAGGCATAATCCGGACATTTTTTTTAACATATTGATCGAGCCGTCATGACCAAATAAGGTACACCCCGTCAAACGGACGTTATTACCAAGCCGGACATGCTTGGGATCGGTGATTTCTACATTCATTTGCACGACACAATCTTCGCCCATTTGATAAAGGACATTGTGCCTTTTGAGATAAACCGCCCATTCAGCACCGTCAGGATTACAAAATTTTCGGTATAACCCGACAAATCGACCCGATTGCATGGCGTTTTTGGTCAGGAATGCACGGAATAATTTACGGAAGAGTGCCAACATAATTAAAGCCCCGATATTGTTTTTATTGAAAAGAGACCCAGTAAAATTCGGTTTCAGGCATATTGATAATACAGAAACAACGCTATACTCTACGCCAATACCCACATAAATCCCACTGAATATCATGAAAAACTCCCGCCAAGGCAGCTCATTTTTTCGCAACACCGTGGCTCAAACGGCGGGGCGATTGTTGTATTTGCTAACCCGTGTCGGCTTGCCGCCGCTGATCTTGCATTATGTCTCACTGGAAGAATATGGTTTATGGGCAACCTGTTTTTTATTGATTAGCTACGTCAGCATGGGTGCATTTGGCGTGTCCAACGTCTACATCCGCTATGTCGCCGAATACAACGCAAAAAACCAGCATGAGTCAATCAGCGGTTTGGTCAGTACCGGCTTATTGTTGACATTTACTTTCAGTATTGTCGCTTTATCTGGCATTTGGTTGGCGATGCCGTGGCTATTGCAAAGTTTCAAAGTTGCGCCATATTTGCAGCACACGGCGCAAGTGTTGATTCTCGGCACATTGGCAACCATGCTGCTGGATATGACCTTAGGCGCGTTTGCCTTCATCTTGCACGGGCTGCAAAAAATCGCCCAGCAAACCGTGGTCTGGATCATCAGCTTTTTGTTGGAAACCGCGTTGATTGTCAGCTTGTTGCTGTTGAATTATGGCGTGGAATCTTTGTTATGGGCATTTTTCGCCCGTTATATTTTCTCTACTTTTGTTTATATTTTACTGTGTTACCGCGCCTTGCCCGATTTACGTATTAGCTTGCGCTTGGTGAACCGCCAGTTTTTCAGCACCTTTTTAAAATACGGCGGCATCTTGCAGCTTTCAGGCTTGCTCGGCATTGCCATGTATTCTATTGAACGGGTGTTGGCGGGTTATTTAAGTGGCTTGGCGGCGATAGCCATTTTGGATTTAGGGCAGAAATTTCCGGTGATGGCAAGCCAAGTGTTTTCGTCGATGAACGGGAGTTTCTTGCCCGCCATTACCGAAGCGCACCATTTGGGCAAACAAGCCGATATCCAACGCATGTACACCCAGGGTTTGCGTTATTTAAATCTGCTCAATGGCTTGGCGATGGGCTTCCTCGCCCCGTTTGCGGCATGGCTGATTATCGCGTGGATCGGTAAAAACACGGCGATGAATATGGCGGACACCATCAAAGTCTTGGTCTGCGCCTGTGCCGGTTATCAATTGCATGTCCTGACCGGCCCCTTATCAGCGTATTATCAGGGCATTAATCACCCGACCCGCACGTTCGGTTATATCGGCTGGCAGGTGGTGTTTGTCATCGCGGGCTTGATCACGGTGTGGCAATATTTCACGTTTAATATTGTCATGATCGCGGTGTTGGTGATGGCCGCACGTATCCTCAGCGCATTGATTTACTTGCTGGTTGGCAATTACCGCTTGAAGCTGGGTATGTGGCGGTTTATCCGTTCCGTGCTGATGCCAGGCATCATGCCGTATGTGTTCGGCTATGGCTTAATGCTCGCCATTGAGCCTTGGTTGGGCTTATTGAATGCCAACCGCTGGCAGTTAATCATCATCTTGGGCGGCATCGGGGTGTTTTATCTGTTACTGACAACGGGATATTTTTATGCGTTTATGTCCGGGAAAGAAGAAAAAGGGCAAATTCGGCAGAAATTGAGTCGGCGTAGGTCCTAAATTTGCACTGGTCGTCTCGATCGCATTTTTCTCAACAAGGGTTTTCCTGATTTAAAGTAACCCAATAAATAAAACACTCAATCCTCTTCCTTAACAGCAAAACTATGCACCCAAACTCAATGGACTTCTTCCCAGGTTATGCCCGTATGCATTTTTAGGATGATGTCCTTATACATTGCCAAGCCAGAAAACCCTTCCGCCCGTGCATCCTCGTCCGTCTCGTCCGTCATGTCACCTAAGCGTTGGCGGCTCAAGTCGGTCACAACAAAGCTCATGCCGTCCAATTCAAAGCTCTCGCCCACCTAACCGTAAACCCCCATCAAGGCGTTGCTGGGTTTCTGTACCCGCTTTGGCGGCGGCAACGACTTGGGATTGGGTGACCAATCGCTCGATTGAGCAGGTTTTCTTGGAAGAAGCGTGCTGACCCTAAAATATTTCATCTCAGAAAAGGCTAGCCTGTCGGCTAATCTGAATGGCATCATCTGATAGGTCTTCCCCGTACTTCTCCTTTACTGCTTGTTTAAAAACTTCAATCGCATTTTCATGATTTTTTAAAAACCATTCCTTGTGATTCTTAAGATATTCTTTTCTAACTTCTTTATTTCTTAAATCGTTTGGAACGCGTTCCATCCTAGTATCGACGCTATCAAAACCAGTGAAGGGTTCAGAAAGCCTTATATCTGTCATTGCAACATATTCTGGATTTAACTCAAATCCAATTACATTTCTGTCAAGTTGTTGACAGACTCTTAGAGTGGTTCCGCTTCCTGAAAATGGATCCAATACCGTGTCACCTTTATTGCTTGAGGCCAGCACGATACGTTCAATAATACCTTCTGGTTTCTGGGTTGGGTGATTTTGCCGATTAGGGTTACAGTAATGAACATGGGAAAATTGCCAAACATCCCCAGGATTTGCCCCCCTCATATTATTTCTTTCGCGGTAAAATTTTTGCGGCACACGAACATCATCTAAATTAAAAATAAAATCCTTACTCATATTAAAAACAAGAATGTCATCGTGCCTAGGTGAAAACCCTTTTGTTTTTCCTAATCCTTGAGTGTAATGCCAAACTATCCAACTATTGAAAAATAGTTGAAGCTCTCTGTCCATGATGTCATACAAATAAGATATGAAGCGCACCCCCATGAACACATAAATAGTTCCGTTGGGTTTTAGGACTCGTTTTGCTTCTGATAGCCACTCTTTTGTAAAAAGAAGGTATTCATCAAAGCCCTTTAGGTCGTGATTGTTTCCATAATCTTTTCCCAAGTTATAGGGAGGGTCGGTAACTATTAAATCTACTGAATTATTTTTTAAAGTCTTAAGCAAATTAATTGCATTGCCGCATCGCAAATCTATCTTAGTCATTACTTGATCCAGCCATATTGTTTCGCATAACCACCGAAACAACTCTAAATCCCATTGCTTCGACGGCTTCTTGGATTTCTTCATGCCGTTTGCATTGGATGGCGGTGCGGTTGATAACTCCCGATACCGTCTGATTTCCGGCTAGTGTTAAAACCCCTTTCACGCTTTACAAGGTTTCAATGTCAATTATCTGATCCGTAAACTGCGTTTCATCCAACACCTTTATCCCCAAGACTTGTGCCTTATCCAGCTTGGAACCGGCATCTTCACCAGCGAGCACGCAAGTGGTTTTTTTGGACACCGAGCCTGAGACCTTCGCCCCCAAGCTTTCCAGCAAGGTTTTAAAATGATCGCGCGGCATAGACAGCGTACCGGTAATGACCCAAGTTTGGCCTGCCAGCGGCTGGGCTTGTGGTGGTTCACCGAGTTCATCAGGCCAGTTCACACCAGCGTCGATAATCGCCTGCACTATCGCCTGATTTTTTGCGTCGCTGAAAAAATCGACGATATTTTTTGCCATCACGGGGCCAATATCCGGCACTTGCATCAGTTCTTCGAAAGTGGCGTTGGCAATGGCTTGATAATTTTTAAAATGTTTTGCTATGGTTTTCGCGCTTTCTTCACCGATTTCGTGTATCCCTAAAGCTCCGATGAAGGTGCCCAGTTGGGTGGTTTTGGTGGCGGCTATAGAATCCAAGACATTTTGCGCGCTTTTCTCGCCTTGCCCATCCAAATTGGCAATGTCGCTGGCTTGCAAGGTGTAAATATCGGCGATGGTGTGCAGGACGCCTTTGCTGTACAACAGCTCGATCAGCTTGGTGCCGAGATGGGTGATGTTCATGAATTTGCGCGAGGCATAATGGCGGATACGCTCCGCCCCTTGTGCCGGACAGCTTAAACCGCCTGTGCAACGGAACGCCGCTTGTCCAACGGTCCTTTCCACCACCGCACCACAGACCGGACAGTTGCTAAGCATGATGATAGGTTTCCGATCCTTGCCTTCTGCAACCACCCGCGAGATTTTCGGAATGACATCGCCTGCACGTTGGATTTCGACACTATCGCCGATGCATAATCCTAAACGTTCAATTTCGTCCATATTGTGCAAAGTCGCATTGCTGACGGTCACGCCACCGACAAAAACAGGTTCCAATCGTGCCACAGGCGTCAACACGCCTGTACGCCCGACTTGAAAATCAACATCCAGCAATTGCGTGACCATTTGTTGTGCGGGGAATTTTCTGGCGACCGCCCATTTCGGTGAACGGGCGATAAAACCTAAGGTGTTTTGTAGAGTGAGGCTGTCGATTTTGTAGACGATACCGTCAATTTCCATCGGCAAGCTGTCCCTGACTTGTTCCATCAGGGCGTAATTTTTTGCAAACGCGTTAAAATCGCCGGAAAAGACATAGCAATGGGCGTTTTTCCGAAATCCCAAACTGGCAAGATAGTCAAGAATTTCAGAATGTGCGACAAATTCATGCCCGCCTTGATAATCACCAATACCATAAGGGATAAAACGCAAATCACGCTCGGCGGCAATTTTCGGGTCCATTTGCCGGATCGTGCCGGCGGCGGCGTTTCTAGGATTGACAAAAGTCTTGGCGTTATTTTCTTCGGCCAGCCGGTTAAGTTTGATAAAAGCGGCTTTGGGCATGAACACTTCGCCACGTACTTCCAAAACTTCGGGTGGCGAGTCGGTGTTTAATTTCAAAGGAATCGATTTGATAGTTTTGATATTGTGGCTGACATCCTCGCCAGTTTGCCCATCACCACGCGTCGCGGCGTAGCTAAATACACCGTGGTCGTAATGGATGGAGATTGCCAAACCGTCCAATTTAGGTTCACTGACAATTGATAAATCATCAGCCGCCACGCCTAAGTCTTTGGCGGCTTTATCAAAAAAATGCCAGGTTTCTTCAAGGGAAAATGCGTTTGCCAGCGATAGCATTTTGACGCGGTGTTCGATCTTGCGGAACTCGTCTATCGGCTGTGCGCCGACCCGTTGCGATGGTGACTCTGGTGTGACCCAATCGGGATGTTCGGCTTCCATCGCCAGCAATTGCCGGAACGCTTGGTCATATTGGGCATCGGCAACACTAGGTTTATCGAGTACATAGTATTCATAATCCCATTGGTTGAGGGTGGCGATCAGTTGTTGGTAAGTTGGGTTCACGATAGATCCGATGTGGACATTGAACGGTAAAACGCCCGTAGACGGCTGGCGGGGTGGTGAAGAAACTACAGCAGAAGCAATGCAATGCCCTACGGAAAACGGCATCCTCCCATGACTTGCCAAGCAATCCCATTTTGCTCTTGCGTCTACAAGCTTTTTCGTATCAATTGAATCGTCGAATTGGTCAAGGGTTTGCGTTCATGATCCAGCAAATTGCCGTCCAGTTCGACCGCGACAAGGTTAATGGCCTCAAGAAAATCATCAAACACCTTGACCGGATCGTCCAATACTGCCGGCTGCATAAAAAACACCAGCCCAGGACAGAAAAACTCATCCAAATCATGGTCGGGAAAGGTACCTGAGGCAACCAGGCAAGCAACGCCAAAATCCACCAAACGGTTAGCGTCCAAGCGTTCAAATATCCTTAAGCTGCCATATTCCATTTGGGCAATACGGAAGGCTTTAAGCAAATCCAGGCCGTTAAAACCCTTGGCAGATTTAGCAAGTACGGTGAACTGTATGACTTCGGGGGCAATAAAGCGTTGTTCAGTGGCTTTTTCTTCCAGTTCTTTCTCAGAAACAGAATATTCGCTATCGGCAAAATCGAACTCTTCATCAAAGTCATCAAACATTTGCCCAGGTTGATTTAGTTCTGAATCTTGCCCAGAATCTGGATTTGGATCAGATACCTGCTTTTGCTCAGCTTGTGACCGTTTGGGTTTTGGCTTAGGTTTAAATTTGATTTTTTCCAACAACCCGTCGGTATCAATCAGTTTTTTTCTACCTTTGGGGATAATATCAAAATCATCATTTTCGGTATGGACAACCAAGGCCTCGTTGATTTTACCTTTGATATCCAAATTTCCGAAAAACATCGTGCCTTGAAATGACTTTTTGTTCTTAAAAAAATGCCATGCCAACATACTTAGGATGATGATCAGGCCGCTTGCAATTATGACTACCCGTAATAATTCTTTGTCCATTAGATTTCCGCCAGACTGACTGCTTCTTCAATATCAACTGCAACCATCCGGGACACGCCCGGCTCTTTCATCGTCACACCTGCCAACTGTTTTGCGATTTCCATTGTAACCTTATTATGTGAAATATATAAAAATTGCACGGTCTCGGACATGGCTTCGACCATTTTTGAGAACCGCCCGACATTGGCATCATCCAGAGGCGCGTCAACCTCATCCAGCAAACAAAAAGGCGCGGGATTGAGTTCAAAAATCGCAAACACCAAGGCCACCGCGGTCAGGGCTTTTTCGCCACCCGATAGCAAATGGATGGAGCTATTGCGTTTGCCTGGTGGTCTGGCGATGATATTAACACCGGCTTCCAGAACATTCTGCTCCGTCAATTCCAGATAGGCCTGCCCGCCACCAAACAATTTGGGAAATTTTTCTTGCAAACCGCTGTTTATTTTATCGAATGTCGCCTTAAAACGTAACCGGCTTTCTTGGTCAATTTTGCTGATCGCCTGATCTAGCGTCTGCAAGGCTTCGCTCAAATCGGCGTGTTGCCCGTTGAGGAACTTCATCCGCTCGGCTTGCGCTTGGTATTCTTCGATGGCAGAAAGATTGATCGTACCTAAACGCTCAATCTGTAACGCCACATCATCAGCGGTCTTTTTCCAACGGGTTTCGTCAGCATCGGCAGGCAACAGGTCGATAATTTGCCGGACATCCGCCGCCATTTCGTCCAATTGTTCGTTGATAGTTTGCTGGCGGACTTGATTTTCTTGCAATTCAAAACGCAATGTATCCAAACGTTCTTTTTGCAATTCCAAGGCGCGTTGGTTGCGGATTTGTTCTTCGGATAACTGCACGATTTTGGATTCGCACTCTTCCTGTTGTTGCCGATGTTGTTTCAACTGGCTTTCAAGACTCTGCTTTTCTTCAGTTTTTTGCAACAACTGCTGTTTTTCAGCGGCCAACGGCGAAAGCGTCTGTTGGGATTTTTGCTCCAGTTCGGCCAGATATTCCATAGCCTGTTGGCGTTGTTCCTGCAAGCGGGTGCGCTGTTTAAGCGTGGAAACTTCCAAAGCCCGTAAATTTTCTAGCTTGGCTTTGCATGTATAAAATCGTTGCTGCGCGTCGTTGACGGCGTGGTCGAGTTGCTGTTGTTGCTGTTGCAACTGCTGATCCAGGGCTTCCAAGCCCTCGCGTTGCCCGTCTTGGTCAAACAGAATTTGTTCGGCTTCATCCTGCAACATACGCGCTTGCGCGATGGTTTGCGAGTTTTCGGTAAGCTCTTCATTGATGCTGTCCAAATCATACTGGATTTGCTGCAAACGCCGTTGTTGTTGCTCTAGCCGCGCCGATTGCGCGCTGTGCTGGACATTTTTCTGTGACCATTCGGTGTTGACTTGGTTGAGTTGGATTTGCAGGGATTCGCGCTGTTGCTCGGCGGCTTTTAACGCCGCCTCGCTACTTTCCAAGCTTTCTTCCAAAACGTCAATAACTCCACGCAGTTCATCCTGACGTTGTTTCAAGGTACGCAAGGTTTTTTCGCGCTGCAACACGCCTGTTTTACTGTCCTGGGTTCGGCTAATTTTGACCCAATCCGCACCCAGCCAAATGCCTTCTGGGGTAATGATGGATTCATGGGCATGCAATTGCCCCGACAAGCGTTCTGCCGTGGCGAGGTCATCCGCGCAATACACGCCGGTCAACAAGCCATTTAGCGGCGACGGTGCGCTAATTTTATCCAACAAACGTGGCATCTGGATGGTAACAGTATCTGCCGTTGCCGTACCCACCGGAAATTTGAACAAGGTCAGGGAATCTTGGGTCAGCGCGGACAATTGGGCCAACAGCGAGGCAATATCAGTGACGCAAACGGCTTCCAAGGTGTTGCCCAGCACCGTTTCCACGGCATTTTCCCAACCCGTTTGCACGTCCAGATATTCCGCCAAGCGTTGCTGTTTATCCAAACCCAAGGCCGCCAGCCAATTTTGCAGATTTTCGTTGGCCTTGCCCATCGCATGTTGTTGCAGCAATTCCAGCGAGGTGATTTGCCCTGTGGCCCCGTGCAATTCGGAACGGCGGCTATTCAAGTCTTCTTGGCAGGTTTTTAATTGTTGCCGTTGTTCACGAATAATGTGGTTCTGCACTTCCAATTGCCCATGCAGGTTTTCGCGTTCACTGGCGATGGTTTGGATGGCTTCATCCAGCATCGCAATCTCTTCCGCCAAATCACGGGCGGCAAGCTCATCGCGCTCATACAACAATTTTTCCAAACGGCTTTGCAACTGGCGGTTTTGGGTTGCCAATTGTTCAGATTTGACGCGCTGCACGTCGGCTTGCCCACGGTATTTCGCGCTTTCGGTGCGGTAACCGTCCCATTGCCGCTGCCACAGCAAGCGTTGTTGTTGCATGTCTCGCTGTTTATCTAGCCAACCGTCTTGGTTGTCTTGCGCCATAGCCAACTCTTCTTCGGCAACCGCCAAATCCTCCGTTAGCTTTTCCAACGTTTGCGTATCGGTGGCTATTTCAGTGTGCAGTTGTTCGATTTGTTGGCGGCTGCGATTGATGTCTTGCAGCATTTGTTGATGGCTGGTTTGTTGATGGGTGATGGTTTGCTCAAGCCGGCCCACCTCAGCGGCAATGCTGTAGTAATCTCCTTGGACTTGGTTAAGTTGCTGTTGCTGGAATTTATGCCCGGCACGTTGCGCGGCGAGCGTGGCATCCAATTCGCGCAATTGCATGAACAGACGGTTATGTTCGGCGGCCACCTTATGCAGCGTGGTTTCCAGGGTGTCGGCGGCTTGTTGGTAAGCCGTCCAACGCAACGCCAACAATTCCATTTTAAACTGGCGCTCCTGTTTTTTTAGTGCGGTGTATTTTTCGGCTTTTTCGGCTTGTTTTTGCAGATGTTTCAGTTGCTTGTCAACTTCCTCACGCAAATCATCGAGCCGTTCAAGATTTTCCCGCGTATGCTGCATACGGGTTTCGGTTTCGCTGCGCCGTTCCTTGTATTTGGAAATGCCTGCCGCTTCTTCAATATGCAGGCGCAAGTCTTCCGGTTTGGCCTCGACCATGCGTGATATAGTGCCTTGTTCAATAATCGCATAACTGCGCGAGCCTAGGCCCGTGCCTAAAAACAAATCGGTGATGTCCTTGCGGCGGCATTTTGCACCATTCAACATAAACAGTGATTGTCCATCGCGGCTGACTTGACGTTTTATGGCAATGCTGTCGTATTGCGCGTACTCGCCACCCAATTTGCCTTCGCTATTGTTGAATACCAGTTCCACGGAGGCCGTGCTGACCGGTTTGCGGCCTGATGAGCCGTTAAAAATGACATCCGTCATATTGCCGCCGCGCAAATGTTTGGCTGAACTTTCACCCATCACCCAACGCACGGCGTCAATGATATTGGATTTGCCGCAACCGTTGGGGCCGACAATCGCCGTTAAATTGCCGTTGATAGGAATGGTTGTCGGGTCTACAAACGATTTAAATCCTGACAGCTTGATTTTTTCCAGCTTCATAACGGGCAAACCACTCTGACGCTACGCACAAAAGCTAACATTATCAACGATATTTAAAGGAATTTCGACCTTTAAATGGGAATTTTTCATATACTACTTGAAGGCTAGTGCGTAATCGGCTTAACTTCCGCATTTTTCATAGATGCTTGCATTGAACGCGGAATAACTCACGGACACTTTTTTTGGCAATCACTGATGGGAATAATAATATACAGTGAAGGATCAAGTTTTCGGGCAATTAACGAATACGGACAAATCTCAAACATATATGTCGATGTCAACTGGTTAGGGGAAGATTTGCCAGCAACTAGACCCCATAGCAGCAACACCCTAGCATAGCGATAGGAAAACGTAGCCATAAGCATCGGCTTAGCAAATAAATCACAGCATTAAAAATTTAAAACGATATTCCTATACATATAGCAATTGGCAAAATTTGCTGATGGCAATTCAATAATTATAATGCCAAAAAGGTAACCCTATGTCTGCACCTACTGCTTCTTTCCAAGACGGGGCACACAACATTCAGTTGACCGTGTCATTCCGGCTATTATTGAGCTTGTACCTGATCATTCCTATCTGCCTAGTGCTGCAACTGCTGGATGCAGGATTTTGGCAGGATTATTTAAAAACCCATTTACCAAGCAGCCCTTCGCAGTTTTTTCTGTTCCAAATTTTATTTGGTACGCCGCATATCGTCGCCAGTGCCGTGTTGTTGGTAAGTAACGCGGATTATTGGCAACGTTACCAACGTAACATTTTATTGATGTCACTTGTTTTGGCAGTATTTTTTGGCATCGGCAGCTTATTCATCCCTTACCAAGGCTTGTACATCATAGTCGCCGCATGGACGGTGCTGCACGTGCTAAAACAGCAACACGGTGTCGCGCGGGGGATTTGCCGCCTGCCCGCTTGGGCTTACCATTTGTTATTGTGGTTGAGCGTCGTTGCAGGCATTTTTATTTACATCGGCATTTTTCTAAAAAACAGCTTGGAAGTGCAACAAGTCGAATGGCTAAAGCATATCATTGGCGGTTTATGTGTGGGTTTGGTGGGGAGCGCGGTGTTATGCCAGCGATATATCAAAACCCGCTTTGGCAAGTGGTTTATGTGGGCGAATGTCTTGCTGGTCTTAAGCAGTTTTTATTTGTTTGCCCAGCAATATTATTTTTTGGCGATACTCGTACCGCGCCTAGTGCATGATGTCACCGCTTATATATTTTACGTAACCCACGATTACAACAAACATCGTCCACAACCACAAAATGTCATTTATCGCTTAAGCAAGGCCTGTCATTTGCCCATTTTCATCGTGTTGCCTGTGTTATCGCTCGCACTGGCATTTGGCTTGCAGGCTTATGGTGACGGCTTGATCAACCAACTGGCACAATTTTTCTTTGGCGTGGAAATCCGTAAAGCCATCACGTTAGGACTGCTCGGTTATCTTGCGTTAATGCACTATTACACAGAAAGTTTCACCTGGAAACAGGACTCGCCATACCGGAAATTTATCGGTTTCTCACAGTGAATAACGCGCTTCAATTTTGTAATTTTTAGGTTTCGGGTTTAAACAGGAGTATTTAGAAAATACCTAAAGCTTGATTTTGCGGTCTAAGGGGTGGGGAAAAAAATTATGGCAATTGCCAGAGACCTTTTAAAAACTTGAAAGGCCTTAATTTGAGGATTTGTCCCATGCTTATTCTTAACCAATAAGAATTTAACGCTTTGCATTGCAGCAACTAGATGCCGAGATTGATGGTAATTAGTGCTTGACCGAAAACAGCATTAATTATTAAATAACAATAAGTTATAGTATAATAGCACAAGCGAAGATGGCGGGTTGACCTAGCAAGCGGCAATCGACCAAAACCTTAAAACCATTGAAAAACAAGTAAAAATAAAAATCGCCCTGCAACATACAACAAGGCCGGGGCTCCCAAACCGGATCAAATTCAGGAAAAACTCATGAGAGAAACCTTTCCCATCCAACGGACGCTCGGCGAAACCGACATCGCCGACATCCGCATCGATGTCCGCTCACGGGACGACATCCCCCTGATCCTGCTTGGCCTCCAGCACCTCTATTGCACCCCGGAATGTCGGGAAAAAGTCTTTGCCATCCTCAAGGACATCCTGCCGACAACCGTCGTGGACGGTGCGGCCCAGCCCGTTTCCGCCGGGTTGGTGCCCTAAGCATGAACCAATGGACTATCCTGGTGCTGGGTTGCCTGCGCCTGTGCCTGAACGCCGATTTCGACCGCCTCCATGAATTGGCCAACCAGCACCGCACCTTGCGGTTGATACCCTCTGGGGCACACGTGCTCGGCATTGCCGACTGGGACGACAAGCGCTTTTCCCTGCAAACGCTGAAAGACAATCTGGCGTTGTTCACGCCGGAACTGCTCGCCCGCATCAACCAGGAAGTGGTCGTGGCCGGTTATGCCCTGCTCGGAAAAAAAAACAGCCCCGCACCCGCCGCCGGCCGCTGTGACTCGTTCGTCGTGGAAACTGACGTGCATTACCCGACCGACATCAACTTGTTGTACGACGCCCTGCGGGTGCTGGTTGTCTTATGCGCACAGTTCGGCGAAAGCTATGGACTGAAAGGCTGGCGTCAGTTCAGGAGCGGCCTGAAGAAACTCAAGAAAGCCCTGCGCACCATCCAAAAACTCAAGCATTCGACGTCCAAGGACGCCGCCAAGAAACAAGCCAAGGCCGGGCAAATCGCCCGGGCGCACCAAACCTTCCTCGACTTGTCGGCGGCGACCCTGCAACGGGTGGAAGCAACCCTCGCCGAACTGGCAACCGTCCACCCGCTCTGCGAACGGCCACTGGCCAAGCCCAAACAGTCCGTTGCCCATGCCCGCCGCCAGATCGACCAAATCGAACGCCGGGTGCTGAAGGGCGAAACCATCCCCCACGCGGAGAAAGTCTTCTCGCTGTTCGAGCCGCACACCGAGTGGATCGTCAAAGGCAAGGCCGGGGTGCCGATGGAGCTGGGCCTGCGCGTGGCGGTGGTGGAAAGCCGGGAGGGCTTCATCCTGCACCACCAGGTCATGGAAAAACAAACCGATGACCAGATCGCGGTAGCCATCGTCAAGGAAACCCAGGCCCTGTTCCCGTCGTTCAAGGCCTGCAGCTTCGACAAGGGCTTCCACAGCCCGGCCAACCAAACCGACCTCAAGGCCTTGCTGGACCAAGTCACGCTCCCCAAAAAAGGCAAATGGTCCGCCGCCGATGAAGCGCGTGAGACCAGCGACGACTTTGTCGCCGCTCGCAAGGCGCACGCCGCCGTCGAGTCCGGCATCAACGCGCTGGAGGTGCACGGCCTGGACCGCTGCCTTGACCAGGGCATCGACGGTTTCCAGCGCTACGTGGCCTTGGCCGTGGTGTCCCGCAACCTTCAAAAGATCGGCCAGATCAAGCGCAATGCCGAGCGCGAACGTTTGGCCCGGAAACAGGAGCGCTTACGCCAGCGCCAACAAAAACACGCCGCCTGACTTTGTTAACGGTTTTTTGCCTGAAAATACAGGCAAGCTGCGCCCAAAATCCTACCCGTTTGCCAATAGCTGCCGGATTTCGTACTTGTTAGCTCACATCCACCACGGGTCAGCTTTGTTCCGCTTAATTCGGGCCAGGCTTTTCGCCCGATTTTGTCTGTTTTTGGCTTTCTCGGTCTAGCACTAAATACCGAGCGGCGATGGCACGCCGTTCCAAGAAACCGTCTTGGCGATAATCAGCGGCAAGACCAAGATTAGCGCGGAAAAAGCGGTCGATTTGCCTTCCGTTATCCTCCACAACACAGCAATCACTTGGCTTGCAAGCACCTGATGGCAACAAGGTTTCCCGGTAGTTGCACTGCGAACAGTCCGCCAAAGGTGTCATATCGGCTAAGTCGGTAGCCATCGGGCTTGAATCCTTAGGCGGTTTCAATAGCAACGGGCAGCAATTGGGGCGTGATTTGTGCGAGCCAAATTTTCAGCCGCTCTTCGGTCAAATGCGGTTGTCCGCGCTGATCCAATACCAAACCGACAAACTGGCCATCAACAATGGCATGGGAGTGATTGAATTGATAGCCTTCGGTAGGCCATCGACCCACGATGTCGGCACCGTAGCCGTAAAAAATCCGGTACAGATGGATCATGGAACTAGCGAAGCGGTCGGCATAACGCTCCTGATGACCCAATCCAAACAAAGCAACGCGCTTGCCGGACAAGTCGGCATCGTCCAAATAGGGCACAAACTCCGCCCAATTGGCTTCCATACAACCCGTCGCCAAACCTGGCAATTCACCCACCCCATAGCTAGGCGTGCCTAAAATCAGTGCATCGTACTGCAATAAATCGGCAGGGCTGGTTTTGTTGATGTTTTTGGGCTTATCTGCCACACCTTCGCCCAATAAGCTGTAAATCTTTTTAGCCACCAGCCGCGTGCTGCCTGTGTCTGTTCCGAAAAAAATACCGATTTTGCCCATAACCCACCCTTACTGAAGTTTGCTTAATTTGAATAAAGGCCAGCAAATTTTGCACCAAGTGAAATGAATAATTTTCTTATTAAATTTCATTAAGATAGCTTATTTTTCGCATCAAGCTTAAGGCAATGTTTCCCGTGTAACAACAATTACCATCAGAATGGGTGGATTTGCGACATTAATCAGACACTTCGTCCGATTCCGTATCATCCAGCAAACCTTCCTGCCGGATCATGGCTTTAAAAGCTTTCATCACTGGACGGGAAATGGTTGTTTCTGCAAGCAAGCGGTTTTCGTAGATGATATTTTTCATCTCTTCATCAAGCTGCTCACGGGCTTGCTGGATTAAGCTATGCACCGATGTATCTAGCAGCAAACCAGATTGGGTTTTCACCTCGTCATAAAGCCATTCCATAACTTGCTTTTCCGTAGACCGCATTTTGCATTTGCCATCTAGGATTTTTAGCATCACGGTGACAGCGCAATCGACATGGATAGGGCTTAACGGATGCGCCTGCACCCAGCGGGCGACGTGGTCTTTGTTCATGCGTTATTTTTTCCTAAGATATTATTTATATAGTGAATTATGATTGGTAAATTCTTAGACTTGTCAGGTTTTTAAAACCTGACAGGTCTTAAGTGATGAAGAAGATTTATGCTCATTCTTAGTACGTGTTTTAAAAGTCCCCCAACCCAGCTTTAAAGCCGCCCCAGCATCAGGTTTATCATGGCAATGTGAATGAAAGCGGTGCTGGAGTCGGTCAGCACCTCGTAATCTTTGCTCAAGCGACGGTAGCGGTAAAGCCAAGCAAAAGTCCGTTCAACCACCCAGCGGCGCGGCAATAGCTGGAAGCCTTTGGTGTCATCGGAGCGCAAAATCGTCTGCAAAACAATGTGGAAGCGTTGGGCGACCCATCCCATCAGGTTGGCGCCCCGGTAACCGCCATCCGCCCAAATGCGCCGGAGTTTTTTGCAACTGCCGGTGAAGGCGTTGAAAATCAGTTTTGCGCCGTCCCGCTCCTGCACGGAGGCGGCCGTCACCACAACGACCAGGATCAGGCCCAGCGTGTCAACCAGGATGTGGCGTTTCCGGCCTTGAATTTGCTTGCCCGCGTCGTAGCCTTTTATCCCCGCCAGGGCGGTTGTCTTGACACTTTGGCTATCGATAGACCCTGCGGTTGGATGTTTATAACCTAAAGGTCACAAGTGCCGCCCTGCTTTTTGCCTGACCCGGGCACGTAAGGTGTCATGGACACGTTGCCACACGCCCTTTTTTGTCCAGCGGCGATAGTAGCCGTACACCGTCTGCCAAGGCGGAAACCCGTGCGGCAGCAACCGCCAGGCACAACCGCTTCGCGTCACAGTCAGGATCGCATTGATGAGCTTTCTCACACTTATTTTTCGTGGACGGCCGCCAGGCAACGCTACCAGCAATAACGGGCTAATGATGTCCCATTTTTTATCGTTCAAGTCGATCGGGTAACGCTAAGGAATGAGCATAAATTAATTTCGACAATAAGCCGATAGCTGAGATAAATTTAGCCCAAAATAAGCCTTTCCAAGTCCGAAAATGATTGAACCCTATCCAAAAGTTGTGAAGAACAAATGCA
>Ga0247839_1003638_pt1 | contig 20903 bp, 14 predicted proteins | sample LaCruzMarch2015__6_FD_192405 | JGI IMG/M metagenome (GOLD analysis project Ga0247839, IMG submission 192405) | Freshwater microbial communities from meromictic Lake La Cruz, Castile-La Mancha, Spain - LaCruzMarch2015_16m | ecosystem: Environmental > Aquatic > Freshwater > Lake | place: Spain... | reverse complement strand
GTTAAAATTCGCCCTGACATGAGAGGGGTCTGTTTTTGAAAAAGTTAAAATTAATGTGATTATGCCTGATTGTTTGATAGTTACAAGTGAACAAAAGGAAAATCAGGTTTTAGCCGGATAATAGTGACAATTTTAACAAAAATTCTCAGATTTTTAACACGATGGCACAGAAATATTCCATTTTATGAAGAACAAAACTTTTCTCCTTGCTTTTTTACTAATCATTGGATATGGTGACATACTTAAATCACAATCCTATGAAGGTTATATTGCAGATAATATCCCTGTGTGGTTTGATTTAAATGCAGGAACAGCCGATACATTGCTCAATGGAACGTACTTCTACAAAAAAAACGGAGAGAATATTTCCATATCAGGATCGATGAACGGGAAAAATATCATCCTTTATGAAAAGAGTAAAGATGGTTTAATTACCGGTATGTTTACCTGTGTGATTTTTGAAGACAGTATTACAGGAAGTTGGAGTAAACCGAACAGCAGTAAATTACTTCCCGTGAAATTGTATAAGGTGAATCCATCTTTTAGAACATGCGCCACCATTCCGGGTGCCGAAAAACTAATTCTGACCCAAGGGAATACATTAAATGATGAATTGAAGGAATATGCAGGGGATGCAGGTAAAAAACCGAAGGTGTGTTATAATTTCGCACAGAAATGTATCGTAAGCATCTATTTTGACTGGGAATACCTGGGTCCCTATTTATCCACCGGGACCATTCATCACACATTCAATTTAAACAACAATAAAGAAATTGCTTTGCTGAAAGAGATTGACCCCGGGAAATTACCGCAACTTAAAAACAAAATGAAAACCCGGATTCAAAAGGAGTTGGATGGTGCGCTGAACAATTATAAAGCAGCGGAATGGATCGATGCCTTCGGAGATAAGAAAACGTTTGAAGATGCTTTCAAGGTATCAGATCTGCAGGATGGTGCATTCGATAACTATTATATCAGAAATGGCTTTCTTTTTATCAGGATCGATGATTACTTTGGGTTTCCCCATGCTATCGCGGAAATGGATATAACGATGATCATAGACATTTCATTTGCTGAATTGGGATTGTACCTCAACAGTAATTCAATACTTCAAAATGTCAGGCAATGATGAAACATTCATATGATAGGGCTGATAAATTTTACTTCGAATGTGTCGATTGCAACGCGACCTACCCGGGGGATGAGATTATCTACCTCTGTCCGGCTTGCGAGGCTGCGAACAAACCCGGTCAGCCGCCCAGGGGCGTACTGAAAACCCGGTTTCCGTACGAATCTATCAGGAGTCAGTTCAACCACCCATCATTGTTTCAGGATCTTGCAGATCAGCGCTTCCTCCCGTTGCTGCCCATTCGCAGCATGAATTCCTGGCCGTCGCTCAGCATCGGCGATACCCCCCTTTACCGTTTCGACCGGTTTGAAGCCAATCCTCCCTTTGAATGTTATCTGAAAGATGATTCCCGGAATCCGACCTTTTCATTTAAGGATCGGGCCTCTGCCCTGGTTTCGGCCTGGGCGCGAGAACATGGAATAGCCACACTGATCGCTGCCTCTACAGGCAATGCGGGATCATCCCTTGCAGGAATTTGTGCATCACAGGGGCAGCGGGCCATCATTGTTGTTCCGGCTGCAGCCCCACTGGCCAAGCTAACCCAGATCCTGATGTATGGAGCCCTGTTGATCCCGGTGAAGGGAACCTACGACGACGCCTTCGCCCTGAGCGTACAGATTTCTAAAAAATATGGATACTACAACCGGAATACCGCCTACAATCCGCTGACCATCGAAGGCAAGAAGACGGTATCCTTCGAGATTTTCAGGCAACTGAACTTCCGGGTTCCCGACCGGATCTTTATTCCGGTGGGCGATGGGGTGATCTATGCAGGAGTTTATAAAGGATTTGAAGATCTTTTAAAACTTGGGATCATCGACCGGATGCCGGTTCTGGTTGCCGTCCAGGCAGAGGGAAGCAGTAATTTCAACGACAATCTGAACCGGGATTCATTTTTTGTAAAACCCTCAAAGACCATCGCCGATTCAATTTCGGTAGATGTGCCGCAATGTTTCCATATGGCGGCTGGTTATATGCATGATTATCACGGAGAGTCAGTCTCGGTATCAGACCAGGAAATCCTACAGGCCTCCTTACTTCTTTCGCGTACATCCGGAATTTTTTCAGAACCTGCCGCAGTGGCTGCCTTTGCCGGCATGCTGAAATTCAGGAGGCAAGGCCTGATCCCTTCCGGATCAAAGAATGTGGTGCTGCTCACCGGCAGCGGGCTGAAAGATCTGTCGGCCGTTCAATCTTCCATCAAAATGCCCGATCCGGCAGAACCCGATATGGCCTCTGTTGAACGCGTGATCAACGACCATCTTCTCATTTTTAAAAAAGCATGAAATGGTGACATTTCATCTGAACCACCGGGAAATTGAATATTCAGGGGATGAAAACCTGACGCTGCTGCATTATCTGCGCGAGCAGGAGGGAATTACTTCAGTGAAAGACGGATGTTCGGGTCAGGCTGCCTGTGGCGCCTGCATGGTGGAGATCGACGGAAAGGCCCGGTTATCCTGTACCCGGAAGATGAAATTCCTCGATGGATCAAAGGTCATCACCATGGAGGGCATTCCGGAAGCGGTCCGTGATATTATTGCAATGGCCTATGTTGAGAAGGGGGCCGTGCAGTGCGGATTTTGCACACCCGGACTGATCATGCGCACGAAGGTGCTCTTCGCTGAAAACCCTGATCCTACCCGGGAGCAAATTAAAAAGGCGATCAGCCTCAATCTGTGCAGGTGTACAGGATATATGAAGATTGTAGATGCCATTGAAGCGGCCCTGCGGCGGCTGAGGGAGAGGAATATCCCGGATAATCCCCCCTTATCCAACCAGACATTTCCAGGGAGCCGGGAACCCGGACCAGCAGGGATCGGACAACCGCTGCCCAAATATGAGGCCTACGAAACGGCCATCGGGAGAAGAAATTTCATCAACGACATGCAGGTGGAGGGGATGCTCTACGGCGCCCTCCGCTTCAGCGACCATCCGAGGGCTCAGGTAGTTTCAATAGATGCATCTGAAGCCTTACAAACCGAAGGGGTGATCAGGGTATTTACCGCAGCCGATGTTCCGGGAGAACGTTACACCGGGCTGATTATCAGTGATTGGCCATTGATGATCGCAACGGGTGAAACAACCAGATATATCGGGGATGTCATTGCCGGGGTTGTCGCTGTGGATGAAGACACCGCCCGCAAGGCGGCAGCTCTTATCCGGGTGGAATATGAAGTTTTTGAACCTGTTTCAGATCCTCATCACGCCCTTGAGCCGGATTCTGCCCAGGTTCATCCCGGGAGGGAGAACCTACTTGAAAAATGTATCGTCCGCAGGGGTGAACCGGTTGGTGAAGCTCTGGAAAAGTCACCATTTTGTACATCCGGAATTTATGAAACCCAGCGCATTGAGCACGCCTTTTTGGAGACGGAAGCAGCGCTGGCGCTTCCAATGGAAAATGGAATTCATCTCTACAGCCAGGGACAAGGCATTTACGTCGATCAACGACAGGTTGCCTCGCTGCTGGGATTGGATGACGAGCAGATCCGCGTTACATTGGTCGCCTGTGGCGGTGGATTCGGCGGGCGGGAAGATATGACCGTGCAGGGCCATGTTGCCCTGTTTGCCTATCTCCTGCAAAAACCGGTAAAACTGCATTTGTCGCGGGAGGAGTCCATCATCATGCACCCAAAGCGGCACCCGGTGTGGATGAACATTTCGCTGGGTTGTAATGAATTTGGAATGCTGACCGCTTTGCAGCTAAAGGCCATTGGCGACACGGGCGCCTATGCATCGGTTGGAACCAAGGTGATGGAACGGGTGGCAGGTCATGCCAGCGGAGGTTATCACATTCCTTCGGTTGATATTGAATCCCTGACCGTTTATACAAACAACATCCCATCCGGCGCCATGCGTGGGTTTGGAGCCAACCAGGTGGCCTTTGCCCTCGAAAGCTGCATGGATGAATTGTGCATGCAGGGCGGTTTCGACCGGTGGAAATTCCGCTACGACAATGCCCTTACGGATGGGAAAATGACCGCTACCGGACAGATCCTTGGGAAGGGTGTCGGAATCAGAGCCTGCCTTCTCGCATTGAAAGAACATTTCTATGCTGCAAAATATGCGGGACTTGCCTGTGGAATCAAAAATTCAGGAGTAGGTAACGGAATGACCGACTTCAGTGATGTAAAGATCACCATCCTGAAGAATGGAAGGGTTTTGATCGAACACGGCTGGACCGAGATGGGGCAGGGCGTACAGAACATGGCGATCCAGGTTCTAAGCCAGGAAACCGGCATTGATGCCGCCCTCATCGACGTTGTGGTGGATACCAATGCCGGATTGCCTACCGGAATGACTACCTCCTCGCGGGCAACGGCCCTGCTGGGCAATGCCATCATCGATGCCTCGGCAGCTTTGCGTGAAGACCTGGATCAAAATGCCCCCGGCTGCGTCGATCTGAAAGGAAAAGGACTGCGGGTCGCACTTTTGCACATGGCAGGCAATGTATACCGGGGAAAATATTACTGCAACTGGACCACCAGGCCAGGCGCCGAAGTTGAAAAGATCATCACCCATTATTCATACGGATATGCAGCACAGTTGGTTGTTTTGAATGAAAAGGGAGAGATAGAAAAGGTATATGCGGCCCATGATGCCGGGAAGATCATGAATCCCATGTTGTTTGAAGGTCAGATCCAGGGAGCCGTTCATATGGGTATCGGCTATGCCCTCACTGAAGATTTACCAATGAAGGAGAGCAGGCTGGTAAGTTCAAAGTTATCCGATTGCGGTGTGCTGAATGCGAACCAAACCCCGGAAATTTTGGTCATTGGGGTAGAAGAACCAGATCCGGTCGGCCCTTATGGCGCCAAAGGAATCGGCGAAATCGGGCTGGTTCCCACAGCTGCGGCTGTGGCCAACGCCTTGTGTGCATTTGACGGGGTCAGGAGAACGAAGTTGCCGATGAAATGGAATAATGCGTAAATTGAACCGGCAATTTTATTTACTTTATCCTCAGATTGGTCAGACACTGTCTGACTTTTTCAAAACCAAAGTAAAAAAACCGGATCATACCTCCTGAAAAGAAACTTGAAATGGACAAAGAGACCATGATGCTATTACTTAAGGAGTTGGCTGAACTGCCAGAGGAGAGTGAATGGGTTGAATTCAAATTGAACAAAGGCTCTATTACGAATGAGCAGATTGGTGAATACATCTCAGCCATGAGCAATGGAGCCTGTATTAAAAATAAGCCACTCGGATATCTGGTTTGGGGAGTGAGAAACGAGGATCATACACAGGTTGGGACAAATTTCAACTTTTCAATAGCGAAACATGGCAATCAGGATCTCGAACTGTGGCTAAGAATGTTGCTTCATCCGAGCGTTAATTTTTCCATTCATGAATTTGACCACGAAGAAAGGCATTTTATTGTCCTTCAAATTCCGGCTGCCTTTGGTGAGCCTACCCATTTCCAGAAAAAAGCTTACATACGTATCAACAGCAATAAAACCGATTTAAGAAATTTTCCCGATCTGGTCAGACAAATCTACAATTCGCACAAAGACTGGTCGGCTGAGATCGTTACAAATGCCTTATTACAGGATATTGATCCCGAAGCTGTTGCGCTCGCAAGAGTAAAGTTTGCTGAACGAAATCCAAGGTTGATAGATGAACTGAATTCCTGGGATGACTTAACTTTTCTCGATAAGGCAAAGATCACGATTAATGGAAAGATTACAAGAACTGCATTGATACTTCTTGGCAAAGAAGAGTCATCACATTATCTATTACCCGCTGTTGCTCAAATTACCTGGAAACTCGACACTGAGGAGAAGGCATATGAACATTATGGTTCCCCAATGTTGTTATCCACTACCCTGGTTGGCAATAGAATAAGGAATTACAAATACAAGTTTTTTCCCGATGATGAATTGCTTTCAGTTACGGTGGATAAATATGAAAACAAAGTGATCCTGGAGGCCTTACACAATTGCATTGCGCATCAGAACTACCTGGAAAACTCGAGGATCATTCTGACTGAAAAAACCGACAGGCTTATTTTCACAAATGCGGGTAACTTCTTTGAGGGCACTCCGGAGGATTATTATCTGGGACAAAAGACCCCTAAAAAATACCGGAATCCATGGTTGGCGCAGGCAATGGTCAACCTGAATATGATTGATACCCTGGGCTATGGAATTCACCGGATGATTCAGGAACAACGAAAACGATTTTTTCCATTACCCCAATTCGATCTTCATGATCCCAACATAGTTGAGTTGGTCATTTACGGCCACAGTATTGATGAGAACTATTCGAAACTATTGTTGAGAGACACTGATTTGCCGTTGTCTACCATCATACTGCTTGACAGGTTCCAGAAAAAGCTCTTAATTCCAGAAAACGAACTAAACAATCTGAAAAAAGCGGGTTTGATTACGGGAAGGAAACCAAACTACCATATTTCTGAGAAGTTGGCTACTCAATCGGGCCAGATTGATACATATATTAAAAATAGAGGATTTGATAAGACATTTTATAAAAAATTGGTTATGGATTATATCTCAATAAGCAAAACCGGAGTTTCTAAGTCGGAGGTTAAAAAATTGCTTTGGGAAAAATTGCCTGATATTATGAAGGATGATCAGAAAGTTAACAAAGTGACTAATATTTTACAAGAGCTGAAAAGAGAAAAAAAGATTATTAATACGGGTACTGATGCCAAACCATTCTGGAAATTAACACATTAACCTCTTATAAATTGTAGTAGAAAATTAGTCATTTATAAGAGAATTATAAGAGATAATAAGAGATGAACCACTGGTGATTAAAATCAGAAGTACTTTACAACCGTTAATATAAATATCTATGCAATCCATCAACCGTAACGCCATCACTGTCTCAGCCAGAAAACCCCTCATCGACTGGGTCAATTCAATGGATCAGGAACATCCCATGAAATACAGGGATCCGTCTAATTATGATGAATCAACTGTTTATCTCATTGAGGAGCTCGAAACAGAAGAGGATTTCAACGAGTGGATCAGAGAAAACTATCTGGAACTATTTGAGGAAGAGCTTTTCGGCTGGCTCACAGATGATGCAAAATGGCCCACACCATTGACCTACGAGTTATTCAATGAATGGATTCAGGTTTCTTATCAATCGGTGGTAATGGATCTGATTGACGATGAACCGATCGAACATGAGGAGTGATGCTTTCCTGTTTATTTCGCCGGCTCCCAGAAACAATTCTTCGGTGAACTGATTTTTCCGTCCGTTTTCAGTTTCTTCATCGCTTTATCGACCTCTTTGCGCTCAATGCCTGATAATTCTACAATCTGGCCTGCACTCAGCGGCTTACCGGCTTTCTGAATAGTGACTAATACTTTTTCAACAGTTTCCATAATACATTCGTTTGAACATCAGATAAGGATTCAGGTTTAACAAGGATTAAATTTAGAAATTGATTTTGAAATGATGGTGCAAGTTACCAAATAAAGTAATTTTATCCTCTGGATTACCACAAACATCGTATTCATCAACACCCGTTCAGATGCTCCTTTTAAAAAACGGCACCTATATTGACTGGCAAACGCTGGAATTCAAACAGTCCGATATCCTTGTAAAGGAAGGTGATGCTGGTTCGATCAGGTTTGTTGATGGATATGATGCGCAATGGGAAAAGGCCCATGTGATCGACTGCACCGGTAAATTCATCACGAAATCATTTGCCAACGGGCATCATCACGTCTATTCGGCCCTTGCCTGCGGAATGCCGGCACCGAAGAAAAATCCTGAAAATTTTCTGGAGATTTTAAACTATATATGGTGGAATCTCGACAAGGCGCTTGACCTTGAAATGATCAGATCAAGCGCACTGGTCACGGCCATGGCATGTGCTAAAAATGGCGTGACCTTCGTCATTGATCACCACGCTTCGCCCAATGCGGTCGATGGAAGCCTTGAAACCATCGCGCAGGCTTTCGATGAAATTGGTGTGGGTCACCTGCTGTGTTATGAGATCTCTGACCGTGATGGATCGGATATCGCCCGGAAAGGCCTGGAAGAAACGGAGAAATACCTTTCAAAGCGCCAGGGGCTGGTTGGTCTGCATGCCTCGTTTACGGTGGGTGATGAAACCCTGAAACAGGCGGTGCAACTTGCCCGGCAGATGAATTCGGGGATCCATATCCATGTGGCTGAGGATACATCAGACCAGGATCAATGTATCGCCAAGTGCCGAAAGCGGGTGGTAGAACGATTGCATGATGCCGGGGTGTTGCAATTCCCGAAAACCATCCTGGCCCACTGCATCCACCTTGATGACCATGAACGCGCACTGGTTGAAAGATCACCTGCCTGGGTAGTGCAGAATATGGAGAGCAACCTGAACAATTCCGTGGGTTTTTTTAATTCCATCGGACTGGGCCCCAGGATCATGTTCGGCACCGATGGCATGCACAGCGATATGCTCCGCAGCGCCAAGTCAGCCTTCTTTGCCGGCCACAATTTCGATACGATCGGTTATGGCGAAACCTACCGCAGATTCCGGAATGTACATCATTATCTTCATTCCAATGGATTTTCCGGTGATGGTGAAAATAACCTGGTCATCTTTGATTATGATTCACCTACCCCTGTGACTGCTGATAATTTCTATGGACATTTTTTATTTGGAATGGAATCAAAACAGATCACCCATGTCATTTCGAAAGGACGGTGCATCGTTGAGGAGAAGAACATAGTAAATGTTGATGAAGACCAAATATGGGCCATATCCCGGAAACAGGCATTGCGGCTGTGGTCTCAAATGAAAAAATGATCGTTCAGCAGGTTTTGCCTAAATATTACGTATATTTGTAATTATAAATAACAATATCACGTATAAAGTTATAATGATCACAAGATCAATTCAAAACAAGGTTCAGAATTTGCTTAATCAGTTCCCGGTGGTGGCCATTGTCGGACCCAGACAATGTGGCAAAACCACCCTGGCAAAAACCCTGATGGCGAATTCATCAAAAAAGTGTATTTACCTGGATCTTGAGTTGCAAAGTGATCTCTCCAAGTTATCGGACCAGGAAGCCTATCTTAATTACCATGAATCAGAGACGGTTATCATTGACGAAATACAACGATTGCCAGATTTATTTCCCACCCTGCGCGCCCTCATCGATCAGAACAGAATTCCAGCCCGATTTTTGATTCTGGGTTCAGCCAGTCCTGATCTGTTAAAGCAAAGTGCAGAAACCCTTGCCGGAAGGATTGCCTATGTGGAACTGACACCATTTCATTTACCTGAGATAACAGGTGTTTACACCCTTGACCAGTTATGGTTAAAAGGTGGATTCCCGGACGCTTTGGCAAGCGATACGCTTTGGTCGACTTGGATGCGGAATTTTATAATAACCTATCTTGAAAGGGATTTACCTCAATTGGGATTTTCTGCAAATAGTGTGGCAGCAAGGCGGTTATGGACGATGCTGGCGCATAATCATGCAAATCTTGTTAATTTTTCAGAGCTTGGAAAAAGCCTTGAATTGAACCACAATACCATCAAATCATACATCGATTTTATGGAAAAGGCGTTTTTAATACGTCAAATCCAACCCTATACGTTTAACCTTGGTAAACGGATGGTCAAAGCGCCAAAAGTCTATATCCGTGACAGTGGAATATTGCATTATCTTCTTGGCAATGAGCATTTAGATGATCTTTTTGGCAATCTTAAAATGGGTGCATCCTGGGAGGGCTTCGTGGTTGAGCAGATCATCGGATCGTTGCCAGCCAATTGTCAGGTTTACTTTTACAGAACCTGGGAAGGATCTGAATTGGATTTGGTGATTGAAAAGGCAGGACAACCACTGGCCGGAATTGAAATAAAATTCAGAAGTGATGTCAGGCCCACAAAGGGGAATACGCTGGCGGCCCAGGCACTGAAAATCAAACATCGTTTTGTTGTTACCCGCGCGAGTGAGGAGTATACGCTGAGTAACGGTTTCCGTGTATGCGCTCTTGAACGGTTTTTATCTCAATATTTACCAGAATTGTAAGTAGAAAAGCAGGTATTCTGGATAACAACCTGCTCCGGAATATAAAACAGAAAGAAAAAAGTCATAAAATGAAGAACCCTTTCAACCTTTCTGACATCAAAAGAACAATATTTCTGATTGTCTTGTTCATTTCGATTCAAACACTTGCCTTTTCACCACTGCCCGAAGTTCCACCCTTAAAACTGTTTAAAGACTTTCTTGCCAATGTACACTATATTTCAACCAAAGAAAAAGCCTTTCAGTTTTTATACGATGAACAGAATAGCAGAATTGCCTTTTATCATGGTAAAACCTTGGATTCATTGCAGGCATTTGTCAACCCATTTATATTCAAAATGGCGGATCGTTTATATTTCCAGGAACAACTGGCATCTGGTTTTGGGACTGCTTTTGGATACTATGAAAAAAGCCAAGGTAAAAAATATATCAGGACGGTTATCAATACAAAAAAAATTACCGAACAGGGAGATGATCAGGTGTTTTATCAAAAGTGGAATGGAAATATTGGAGAAGAAAACTACTTCTCAAAGCCATCTGAGATCAATGAACCCGCAGAATTTAATTTTTCAAAGGGGTTCCAAAGCAGCAAACGATTTGAAGAGAACGAAACCCGTGCCCACCAATTTGAATTTTATAAAACGATCTATCCGGTGATCAAAATAGGAGATGAGAACATTGCCTTCTTTAATTTTATTTGTGATACCATCGAGGTTTTGAATAAGGATGGGAATATTCTTCACTCTTTGCCGATTATTTTTCATAAAAAAATCAAAGCTACAGCAAATTCGGCATATTCCATTAATTTATCAAATTCTGATTGGCATTGGGCAAGCGAGATAATAACTGATGATTTTTCCCATGAAGTGTACACCCTATTCCTGAAAAACGGGATGGTGAAAGTTCAAAGGATTGATCTTGAAACCGGAAAGTTGAGAAGTGGAACAGTTTTGCCATTCCCTTTTCCTGAAAAAATTAAAATTTTTAAAGGGGATGCCTATTTCCTCGTAAAAAGCGATGGGATAAATGATAACTGGAAACTTGTTAAATGCAAAATATCCTGATAAAAAACGGCACCCTGGTTGGTGCTGATGGAACACAAAAATATGACCTGGCGATCAGGGATGGAAAAATCATGGCCATCGGGAGGCGGGAGGATCAGTCTTTTTCTGACTTTCGGGTTGTTGATGCCTCAGGAAAATATGTGATCCCGGGTGGATTCGACCCGCATGTTCATATGGCGCTGCCCACCCCGGCCGGACCTTCAAGCGATGATTTCAGGTCGGGAAGCCAGGCTGCGCTTGCCGGCGGTACCACCTTCATCATGGATTTTGTGACTCCGAAAAGGGGACAATCTTTGGTTGAAGCCTTGAAGATGCGCCGGGCGGAGGCTGCTGAAAGTCTTACCGGGTGGGGGTTGCATATGGGGATCAGCGAATGGAACCCGAAGATCGCGGCTGAGATCATTCCCTGTATCGAAAAACAGGGCATCCATTCATTTAAAGGTTACCTGGCCTATCGCGAATCCATCGGTATAGGGTATGATGACCTGGGTGAGCTCATGCAAATTGTGGGGCCGGCCGGAGGAGTGGTCATGGTACATTGTGAGGATGGCGAGATAATTGAACGGTATCAGCTGGAACTGCTGCGAACAGGAAAGACGCAGCCTTTTTACCATGCCTTATCGCGCCCGCAGGAGGCCGAAATCAAAGCCATCTCCAGGGTAATCGAATTGTCGGCCCAAACAGGTTGCAGGGTTTACATCGTCCATACGTCAACCGGCCGGGGTGCCGATTTGATCTCGGATGCGAAAAAGAACGGCATCCGTGTATACGGGGAAACCTGTCCCCACTACCTTTTGCTGGATGATAAAGTGTATGATGCTGCGGCAGAAGACTTCAGCGTGTTGCCATACACCATTTCGCCTCCCATCCGGCCCAAATCTGAACAGCAGCGACTTTGGAAGGGCTTGTCGGACGGCACCTTCGATGTGGTGGCCACCGATCATTGTCCTTTTAATCTTATCGGCCAGAAGGATCAAGGGTTGCGTGACTTCACGAAAATCCCCAGTGGCGCTGGCAGTATTGAGCATCGGTTGAGCCTGCTTTACACCTATGGTGTGATCACCGGAAAAATCACCATCAACCAGTTTGTAAATCTGGTTTCGACCCGACCCGCCGAAATCTTTGGCCTGGGCGACCGGAAAGGAAAGCTACTACCCGGATATGATGCCGACATCGTGATCTGGGACCCGGCATACCACGGGACCATCTCAATGGCCAACCATGTGCAAAGATGTGATGTTGATATTTATGAAGGGTTTTCTGTCACCGGACGCGCCGAAACAGTGATCCTCAGCGGAAAAATTGTACAATGAAATTTTTTCCGTCACGCGTCACCTACAATACCCTGTTTCTTCCCCGCTGTTTGATATTCCCAAGTACCCTTTCCGGATCATCAAACCGGTTTGTGAGCATCATCGCTGCAATGATATAGGGTTTGAAACCAGCCTGTTTATAAAGAGGAATGCGGTAACGTTCAAAAACAGTTGCAGCCACTTCACCCTCCTTACATGAAACTCCTGAAATATCTGCCGGCAGGCAATGCATGTAAAGCGCTTTGCCCTCTTTTGTCAGTTTCATCTTTTCTTCGGTGCACTCCCAGTTCTTAAACCGGGCGTTGTTGGCAAGGCACTCTTTCTCTAATCCTTTTAACCCTTCGTGATCATTGTTCCGGAGCAGTCCTGTTCGCTGCTGCATCACATGAAAAGGGGCCCAGCTTTTTGGATAGACAATGTCGGCATCGCGGAAAGCATCCTCCATGGAATTCACCACGCGGAAACGCCCGCTGTGCTCAATGGACTGCCTGCCGGCCAGATCAACCACTTCGGGGATAAGTCCGTATCCTTCAGGATAGGCCAGGTCAACCTGCATTCCAAACCTGGTCATCAACCCGATGATACCCTGGGGCACAGAGAGCGGTTTGCCGTAACTGGGAGAATAGGCCCAAGTCATGGCTATTTTCTTGCCCTTTAAATTCTCAAGTGAACCGAACACCGTTTTCAGATGGAGCAAATCGGCCATAGATTGGGTCGGATGATCAATGTCGCATTGCAGGTTGATGATGCCCGGGCGTTGCGGAAGTACGCCATCAGCGCATGCCTCATCCAGCGCAGCGCCCACTTCACGCATGTAGGCATTTCCGGCGCCCAGGAACATGTCGTCGCGGATCCCGATGATGTCGCTCAGAAAAGAGATCATTGCAGCGGTTTCCCGAACGGTTTCCCCATGCGCAATCTGTGATTTGCCTTCATCCAGATCCTGCACGGCAAGACCAAGGAGATTGGCCGCCGAGGCAAATGAAAAACGTGTGCGGGTTGAGTTGTCGCGGAATTGCGAGATGGCCAGGCCGGAATCGAAGCATCGTGGCGAGATGTTACGGTCGCGGAGCATCTTTAGCCCTTCAGCTATCGTGAGAATGGTCTCGAGGTCTTCCGAATTCTTTTCCCAGGTGAGCAGAAAGTCCTTGCCAAAAAGACCCCCATCGGCCTCGCCCGGTCTTGTTAAATATTCAGTGTTATCAGCATTCATGTCCTTTGTGTTTAGTTGTATGAAAAAGCATGCATTTAAAACCTGTACCCCGCCAATAGGTTAACCAGGAAAGTTTGATCGGTAAGTTGATTTTTAACATTCATCGCTGAAGTATAATCAACAATTTTGTTGAAATTCCAGAGATAATCAAACACGGCCCCGGCTTTGAAACGGTTGATGACAAATTCAATTCCAACGCCAACCTGAGCGCCGTATGATAGCTTGTTTAATTGTCCGATATCTGCAAACTGACCGACAAGTTCGTATTTCTCGGAATAGGAGAGAAGATAATCCAACCTCGGGCCGGCCTGGATAAATGGTACGACCACCTTTCCAATCGGCAGTTTGGCTTTGAACAGGGTGTTGACAGAGATATAGTTGAATCTGCAATTAATCGTCGTTTCAGATGCAACCTCCGGGTCAGTGGCATCGATAACCGATATCGTCCCCGTTCCTCCCTTCTGAATAAAAGACAGCCCCGAATATAAATTGAAATAACGGAACTCAAGATATTCAAGTCCAAGGCTGACATTGGGTCCGATGACAGGTTCAGTGAACACTTGATCATGGGTCATTGAATTTGTCCAGTTGATCTTCGAAACGGAAGTCCCCGCCTGCAGCGTGAGCGTCTGGCTGAAACCAGGCATCATGATAAAACTTATACAAATGAATATAAAGAAATTTTTCATGACAGAATTTGTGTGAGTGAGCACATTTGGTGTAGCCGGAAAAAAGACACTTAGGATGTTATTCGGATAAATAATAGGCCAACGCAGCGTAAAAGGCAGAAGCCGCGACAAGGTCACTCACCGGCACCTTCTCGTTGGGAGCATGGGCCAGGATCTCATCTCCCGGGCCAAACCCGATACACGGAATTTTGTAATATCCGTTGATGGTAACGCCATTGGTCGAGAAGGTCCATTTATCGGTCAGCGGCTCTTTGTCAAAAAGTCCGGCAAAGGCCTCCTGGGCGCGGATCACCAGGTGATGATCCTCCTCGATTTTCCAGGTCGGATAGTACTTTTCCATGCCATATCGCAGACCTGTGTAGGCCCTCTCCTCATAATCCAGCACTTCAATTTCTGCATCCATTCCAGTCAAAAGTTCACGGATTTCAGCGACCGCCGATTCTTTGGTCTCGCCCCACGTAAGACGGCGGTCAAGGTGGATGCGGGCATAATCGGCCACAGCACATAATGAGGGACTGCCCGAAACAAATTCAGAGATGGTCACACTTCCCTTGCCAAGAAAATCATCGGATGTAAGCCGTTCGTTCAGCTTTTCAATTGCCAGAGATGCGCGCGAAGCCATGTAAATCGCATTCTTGCCACGCTCCGGAGCAGAACCGTGGGATGAAATTCCCCTGAATGTGACCGTGATCTCCATGCGGCCACGCTGACCCCGGTAGATGTTCAGGTTGGTGGGTTCCGTGATGACCACATAATCGGGAATGATCTTTTCCTCTTCAACCAGATATTTCCAGCACAATCCGTCGCAATCTTCTTCAATGACCGTTCCTGTGAAGTAAATGGTGAGATCGCGGTCGAATGCCATCTCCTTCAGAATGCGACCGGCCGTGACAAAAGCAGCCGGTCCGCCTTTTTGATCTACGGTGCCCCGGCCATAAACAAAACCATCGCGAATCTCCCCTGAGAAGGGGTCGAAATCCCAGTTGGCCAGGTTTCCGGTATCAACGGTATCGATGTGTCCGTCGAATGCGAGGATTTTTTTTCCGTTCCCGATTCGACCGATTACATTGCCAAGGCCATCAATCCGCACTTCATCAAAGCCGGCTTCCAGCATCTGGCGTTTTAACGCTTCAGCCATTGCCTGTTCTCCGGTACTGAGCGATTTGATCTTAACGAGTTTCGAGAGGTTCAAGGCGGTATAGTCTGTATACGATTCCGCCAAGGATTTGATTTTTGTGAGTAGCTCTTTCAAGGGAAAAAAAATTATCAGTTCATGAATCCGGCAAAATTACAAATCTTCTGCATCAGCAGCTCATCTCCCCTGCGTTTTTCTTGGCCGACAGCAGATTGTATGCACCCTTTATTACCACTTTGATTTGCGTAACATCCAAGCCCGCGGGCAGAACAATCTCCGTATAGCCGCCATCCGTTACTCCTTTGCTGACCTCAATCATCCGGTATTCAGTAAACTGCCTTCCTTTTTCCTCTTTTGTTTTATCAAAAATGAAAATATAATCTTTGCCATCAAAACTTACGATGGCTTCCGAAGGAAGGGCATTCACCTGGCTTGTAGCAGCCTCAATATTGGCATTCACATACATTCCGGGAAGTAAATTTTTACATACGCCTTTGACGAGCGCATAAACTTTATAGGATTTATCTGCATTTACGGTCCTCCCGGTCTGGTAAATTACCGCATCATGCTGTTCCGTCTCATTGTTAATGAAGAAGCGAATTTTCTGCCCGACAGATACTTTATCCGCATCTTTTTCAAAGAGGGTCAATTCAAGGTAAAGTTTGTCGCTGTTTACAATTTCAAACAGAACATCTGAAGGAGCCACATACTTGCCAACATTGATGTTGACCGCTTTTACATAACCCGATATCGGAGAAACCACTGAAACTGAACGGCTGATATCATCTTCATGTAAGTATACCGGATCGATTCCAATCATGGCAAGCTTTTGCTCCAGCGCCTTCACTTCGGCTTTAAGACCCTTATAATCCGCAGTGACCTTTTGCAGATTCTGCTGTGAATAGACATCCTCTTTAAACAACTCCGAATGACGCTTAAATTCTGCTTCGGCAAATTCAAGTTTGCTCTTGGCCTCCAGGTAGTTTTGCTGAATCTCCACAAATTGCTGGTTTTCAAGTATCGCCAAGGTTTGACCTTTGGTTACAGCATGACCTGGCATGAGGGTGACGCTTTTGACAAAACCGCCAAAGGGCATGCAAACGGTGGCAAGATTCTCGGGAGAGACCCCAACAGAGCCGTTCACCTTGAGGTTACCACTGAGTGAACGCCATTCAATGGATCCTGTTTCAATACCCGCCATTTTTACCTGGTCATCCCTGAGCTCAACGATATCTGGTGGTAAAACTTCAACTACAGCGGCCTCCTCCTTGTTTTCTTTACCTCCCTTACATGAAAGAAGCAGGAAACAACATAAAATGAAGCTTGCAACTGATATAAATTTAGATGTTTTCATAATATTCATGGATTAATAAATTTTTCCCGTGTTATATTCAATGTTGATGATGGTTTGGTTATAACTGTTAAGCGCATCCAGATAATTCTGTTTGATATCAAGTGCCTTGTTCAGGGTAATTACATATTCGAGGTAATCCAATGCCCCGGCTTTATAGCTTCGCGTAGCCTGATTAATAATAAGTTCGGATTCAGGGACGGCCTGTTGCTCATAATATTCCACACTGGAGGAATACTTGGCATATTCATCCAGCAATGATCTGTAATTGCTCTTCAGCGATGCAGAATAATGGTCAGCGCTTGCCTGTGAGGCCTGTTCCTGGAACCTGGCGGCTTTGCTTTTTGACAAGGTGGGACCAAACCAAAGCGGTATGGCTATGCCGGCCTGGATACCGGTAAAGCGATATCCGGCGTCGAAGGTGTGGAGCGCTCCATTGATTTCCTGTGTGCCGATCATGGTCTGGCTGAAATAACCTATGTTGAAATCGGGCGTCAGCCGGCTTTGTTCAAGGCGCCTGGTGATTTTGGCTACCTGTACCTGCTGTCGGATATAACCCAGGGTTGGATTCGAAGTCAAGGCAAGCGTGTCATTGAACGGAGAAAAACCAATCCGTCGTAACAGGGTATCAGCGGGCGCTACCGAAATGACCGTATTCAGCAAAGTCTGTAATTTCCTTCTATAAATACCCTCATCAGCCATGACTTGTCGCAGCTGGTTTTTGATTTCCAGACTTTGCGTGCGGGCCATAACCATTTCAAGCCGGTTGGTTTCACCGCTTCTCGCCCGCAGCTCGGCAGCCCTGAGAAAGCCGGAGTACAAGCTGTCCTGATATGCAAGCAAACGATGCCTTGAAAACAGGTATGCCAGCTGCCAGTATACCTGCTTGACCAGGGTGGCTACTTCGAGCCGGGTCCCCTTCAATTGCCAGTCGGCGCTTTTGATGTGGGCATTCGACAACTTGTGTTGGTTGACATACACAGAAGGAAAGGCGAAGGTCTGAGAAATCGCGAAACTGTTATCGTTATCATATGAATTAATTTGTCCGTACTGCCCTTCCACCACTGTTTTTGGGATATCCCATGAAGCGCCTTTCAATGATTTCTGTGCCTCAGCTGCATAACCTGACGACCGGATGGAAAGGTTGCTGTCAAGCGCCAGCTGAATGGCCTCCTGCAAACTGACCCTCCTCTGCATCTGGGCAGAAACCTCAGGAATGAATGATGGAAGTACAAATACCATCAAAATCATGGCGAGGGATTTCATTTTTCTGCCGGCAGAAAACAGTCTGAAAAACCCTTTGGAGAAAAGAAGGTAGAATACAGGGAGTACAATCAAGGTCAGCAGGGTGGCGCTGATCAGTCCTCCAATGACTACGGTCGCAAGCGGCTTCTGTACTTCGGCGCCGGCTGAGGTAGACAAGGCCATCGGAAGGAAGCCAAGAGAAGCCACGGCAGCTGTCAGGATAATGGGGCGCAACCTGGTGTGCAACCCCTTCAGGATCCTTTCAGTGATATCAATCATGCCCTCTTTTTCCAGGCGGTTAAATTCCGAAATCAACACAATCCCATTGAGTACAGCCACGCCGAAAAGTGCGATGAAGCCCACCCCTGCAGAAATGGAAAAGTTCATGTCGCGTAAATAGAGGGCAAATACCCCGCCAATGGCCGACATGGGCACTGCGGTGAAAATGATCAGGGTCTGCCTGACCGAGTGAAAAGCAAAATAGAGCAGGATAAAAATCAGCAACAACGCAACAGGAACTGCAATTGAAAGCCTGTCCCTGGCCGCTTCCAGGTTTTTAAACTGTCCTCCGTAGGATATGGAATATCCTGTGGGGAGTTTGACTTGCTGGTCAACCCTGGCCATTACATCCTTTATCACGCCTCCGATATCCCGGTTCCGCACATTAAAGCCAACTGTAATCCGGCGCTGGGTGTTTTCTCTTGAAACCTGTGCGGGTCCTGATTTTATTGAAATATCTGCAACCTGGTCAAAGGGTAACTGCGTCCCGTTGGGCAGGGTCACCGTGAGATTTTTTACATCATTCAGGCTTTGGCGGAAATCTTTATCAAGTCGAACCACAAGTCCAAACCGCCTTTCATTATCATACACCACCCCCGCCTGGCTGCCCGCAAAAGCAGCGCGCAACAAGTGGTTTACCTCGCCCACAGAAAGTCCGTACTGGGCAAGCCGGTCGCGGTTATAATCCACCTGGACCTGCGCCAGTCCGGTCACCTTCTCCACATTGATATTTTCAACCCCTTCGATTTGCCGGATGATTTTTTCAACCTTCGCAGCCTCATCGGCCAGGGTATTCAGGTCATCTCCAAATATTTTTATGGCAATATCCTGTTTTGAACCCGTCATCAATTCGTTGAAACGCATTTGAATGGGCTGCTGGAACTCAAATTTGACACCCGCCAGCGTAACCAGCTTTTCTTCCATTTTTTCAACCAGCTCCTCACGGCTCTTAGCCGAAGTCCACGCGCTTTTATCTTTCAGGGTGATGATATAATCGCCGGTTTCCATCGGGGTGGGGTCGGTGGGAATTTCGCCTGCCCCGATCTTACAAACCGTATGTTTGATTTCGGGAAAATTTTCGATCAATATCTTATTGGCCTTCACCACCATTTCAACAGTATTGGTTAATGAGCCACCCTGCAATGTAATGACACTGGAGGCCAGGTCTCCCTCCTCCAGTTGAGGAATAAACTCACTGCCTAAACGGCTGAATACAAACAGGCTGAAGACAAAGATCGCCATGGCGGTCACGGTAACAGCCAATTTATGGTTCAGGGCCCATCCAATAACTGGATCAAATGCCCTTTGCAGCCATCCCATGAAAAAATCAGAAAAGGTCTTTTTGTGTGTTGTTTTTTTACTCAGGAACAAGGCGGAGGCCATCGGGACCCAGGTAAGTGAGAGGATGCCGGCTCCCAGAATGGCAAACGCCACCACCTGGGCCATGGGTCTGAACATTTTACCTTCAATCCCAACTAGCGCCATAATGGGAAGATACACAATTAAAATAATAACCTGTCCGAAGGTGGCAGAACTCATCATTCTTTTGGCTGATTCGAAAACATTTTCATCCATCTGCGCCTGCGTGAGTTTCACCGTGCCCGGATGATGGTGCTTGCTCATGGATATCCGATGTACCACACTTTCGACTATAATCACCGCTCCATCAACGATCAGTCCGAAGTCGATGGCCCCCAGGCTCATCAAATTGCCTGAAACCCCAAACAGGTTCATCAGCGAAATGGCAAAAAGCATCGAAAGCGGGATGACCGAGGCGACAATCAAACCGGCTCTTACATTGCCCAACAATAAAACCAGGATAAAGATCACAATCAAGGCACCCTCCACCAGGTTCCTAGAAACAGTCCCGATGGCACGTCCAACAAGGTCTGACCGGTTAAGGAAGGGCTGAATGGTAACCCCCTTGGGCAACGATTTTTGAATGGACTGAATGCGCGTTTCCACCTCATCGATTACCTCATGGGCATTGGCCCCTTTCAGCATCATTACCACGCCTCCCACGGCCTCTGATGTGTCGACTACAAACGCGCCGTAACGCGTGGCGCTTCCGTATTGCACTGTGGCTACATCCCTGATCAGCACAGGCATGCCTGATGGATTTGAACGGACCACAATTTTTTCAATATCGTCCATCGATTTCACCAGTCCGATACCCCTGATAAAATAGGCGGTAGGCTTTTTGTCAATATAAGCGCTGCCTGTGTTCTCGTTATTCCGTTCAAGGGCCTGGAAAATATCAGTGAGGCTCAGGTTCATTCCCCGAAGCCTCTCCGGATTTACAGCAATTTCGTACTGTTTTACATAGCCTCCGTAGCTGTTTATATCAGCAACACCGTGAGTACCAAGCATTTCGCGACGTATTACCCAATCTTGCAAAGTTCGTAACTCCATCGGGGGATACTTTTTCTCATATCCCTTATCAACAGCGAGCCGGTACTGGTAAATTTCTCCCAGCCCGGTGC
>Ga0247839_1003630_pt1 | contig 20939 bp, 18 predicted proteins | sample LaCruzMarch2015__6_FD_192405 | JGI IMG/M metagenome (GOLD analysis project Ga0247839, IMG submission 192405) | Freshwater microbial communities from meromictic Lake La Cruz, Castile-La Mancha, Spain - LaCruzMarch2015_16m | ecosystem: Environmental > Aquatic > Freshwater > Lake | place: Spain... | reverse complement strand
ACTGGCTTCTGAACGAGAGCGAATGGTATACCTCTGCTTACCTGAAATCCGATGCATCTGCGCTTTGGACCTATCCTACACAAAGCAATACTGCCCCAGATGCCAGTGGTTCTAACCCCTCAAACTTTGCCAACTTCGGCGGCGTCTTTGGCGAAACCACCCCAGTGGGCTTCCTCGACCAAAGTCCGGGACCTTTTGGAACTTTCGATCAAGGTGGCAATGTGCGTGAGTGGACTGAAACAAACGACTCAAATTCAGGAAAAGCCATGCGGATCATTCGTGGTGGCTCATGGGCTGATCCAGCTTCAGCCATGCGGGCCGACGAAAGCCAAATCGCTGATCCGAGCTTGGAAGACGACAAAACCGGCTTCCGCATCGGTGGAGCGCCGTGAAAACCTTGCGAGTTTTACAGTGCAACGCGATAGATTCCCTGTAGACCCGAAGAAAATCGAGAATTTGACTTGATTTTGGACGGCAATTGATTGAACTACATCCATGATCTTAACAGCCATCTTGACACAAGAAGTTGATGGGGGTTATGTGGCCACGAATCCTGAAACTGGCACCACCACTCAAGGGGACACTTTTCAAGAAGCGCTTGAAAATCTCAAGGAGGCTACGGAACTTTACTTGGAGGAGTTTCCGGTATCTGCCAAGGCACCCTCACTCATGACAACCTTCGAAGTGGCGTATGCCTAAACTTCCTCGAGTCAGCGGCAAAGAGTGTATTGTAGCTCTCAAAAAGATTGGATTTGAGGAATCCAGGCAAAAGGGCAGCCATGTCATATTGAAAATGGGTGAAGTCGGTTGCGTCGTTCCTATGCACACAGAATTGCGAACTGGCACCCTACATGGTTTGTTGAAACAAGCTGGCGTCTCCAAAGGTGACTTTATTGAAGCGCTGAAGTAATTGCGCCAGCAAAGAATCTTCTGCGTTTTTGTTATTTTTCCCTCAATTCAAACGGAATTTGAACTTCTTGGCCGGATGCCAATAAAATCCTCACTGACTGTCCGATTAACGCGGTAGATGGAATAATATTTCCAAGCGTGAGCTTCAATCCGAAGTCGCCCATTGTTTGGGTTTTAGTAGTTATCGAGGGATCGTGAGTTTCGATTTTATCGATGGCGAGAGACTCTTTTAACGGGTTTTTGAGGACAATCGTTCTGGTCACCGGAGCTTGGCTTTTGGGGTCTAAAACAATTTTCATGGGAGCAACAACAATATGGCTCGGGACGAGGACAATCACGCCGATTTCCAATTGTTTTTTTGTTGTGTGGTTCGTCTCAACTATTATTTTATCCCCGTATTGGCCCGGTTGAAATTGCTCCTCGATATTGGCAGTAAGCTGGAAGGCATTTTCATTTGGAAATTTATCCCAGCGCACTTTGAGTTTCCCACTTTCTGATTTGGCATTAATAATTTCAAACTTTTCGTTTTTCAGAGATTTGAGAATGACTGAAGCTGTTGCAGCTACTTCAGGTGAAGCTTTTCTGAGAACCAGCGTGCTGGGAGAAATCTCAAAATCCGCTCCGATCACTCCCTTCATAACCAGTTGCAAAGAAGGATTTGCTGGGTCGTTGGATTCAATCAATATCGGTTTCTGCAATTCGCCGTTGCGTCCTGCAAGTGAGAGCTTGGCAGAAATCCGGCTGGATTCTCCGGGTGGAATAACTTTCTTCTCCAGCTCGGCTGTGGTGCATCCACAGGCGGGTTGAACTCTTCGAATTTCCAAGTCGGCGGTGCCGGTATTTTTCAGGACAAATGTGTGATCCACGGTTTCGGATGCGTCTCGGCTTCCAAAATCAAAAGTCGGTTCTTCGCAAAAAATGCGCGGTTGTTTCCCAACCTCAGAATTGACATGCAAATCGGTTACCTTGGCATCGCATTGGGCGCAAGCAATAGGGAGCGGTGAGGAATTGCATATTAAACACATGCAGATTAACAAAATAAAACTAATGAAAATGAAAAGTGAGTGCATTTTGTCTTGATATCTGAATGTTGTGTGCAAAACGGTAAAGCATTCGACTTTCTTCTGTCTTTTGCAATGGACAATGCTAATCTTAAGCCTGTGGTGAGCCGTTTTTTTCTTAGAAATTCCAAGGAGGATTGGCCGATACTCCATGTATGGGGCGGCATTTTTCTTCTTTCGCTGCTTTTTTGTGGTTTGTTCCTTTCAGCGTCCCCAACCGCAAGGGTCCTTGGTTTTTCTTACCAAGGCGAATCCTCTTCAAAAGGTTTCCCCATGGTAGATCTTGTCGCGACGCGAAAGATTTTAGCAGATAACCATTATCTTGTTTTCGATGCGCGAAAGCCATCCGAGTATCAGATGGGCCACTTACCCGGTGCGATCTCTTTTCCCTTTGAAGCCAAAGATCAGGTGTTTGCGGAGTGGGCTGCGATTCTGCAACCAGATCAAAAGATTCTCGTCTATTGTTCCAGCAAGAAATGCGATGATGCGCTGAATCTCGCTCTGTATTTACGTGAATTCGGGGTCAAAGAGATCGCTGTTTTTGGAGAAGGTGTGGAGGGCTGGAAAAACGCGGGACTACCTTTGGAGCATGAGTAAGTTGCAAAAACATATTTGTGATACAGGTGTCTGGTGTGTCTGCCTGCTTCTGGCTGGCATATTTGTGGTTTCATCATTGCACAAGTTTCAGGATCCGTCGGCATTTGCGGGATTGATTTCTAAAAATGTCGAGCTTCCTCAAGGTATTGTGGGTTTTATGGCTATTTGGTTGCCTTGTTTTGAGTTGTCTTTGGCAATTGCGCTATTGATTCCCAAGGCTCAGCGAGCGGCGTTGGTCTTGGCGGTAGCCGTATTGGTTTTTTTCACAGCGATCATATCGTTAAATCTTTTAAAAGGCTTAAAAGTGCCTTGCGGATGTTTTTCAAACCAGAATGAACCCGCCACTTGGTGGAATGTGGCGAGGAACCTTCTATTCATTTCGCTTGCAATGTTTGCGGCATTTTTGAAGCGAAAAAGAGTTCAAAAACGCTGATATTTTTTTGTTTTTCTCTCTTCGAATGACTGATTGACGTCAAGGTCGTAGACTGACCGGGATGGTTCAAAGGATATTCTCCCCACCTACGGCGCTTATTCATTTGCACACAGGAGACTCACGGCGTATGAATTATTTCATGAACTCTCCACTCTTCGCGCTTGGGATGCCAGGTTGGCCTGAAATTGTCTTTATTCTTGTGATTGTGTTGCTTCTTTTCGGGGCCAAGAAGCTTCCTGAATTGGCGCGTGGTATCGGGCAGAGTCTTGGAGAGTTCAAGCGCGCAAAGGATGAATTTGAGCGGGAGATTCACAAGACTACTGTAGAGGTCGAGATCAAGGAACCTGCTGAGAAGCAACCCCACAAGCCCGCTTAGGAATCAACGGCGAATTGTCATGTCGCCGCGCGGGATTTTCTTCTTCTTTCTGCTTTTTTTTCTGCCGCTGCTTTCAGCGAAAGACTTTGTAGTCGCTTACTATAATCTGGAGAACTATCTCCCCATGGCGCGTGTCGTAGCAGGAAAGCGTGTCGAGAATGCGCCCAAGCCGGAGAGCGGGATTCAAGCTTTGATTACGATGCTCAAGCGCATTCGTCCCGACATTCTCGGCGTGGTGGAGATCGGCGACAAAGCCATGCTGGCCGACTTGCAGGCGAGACTTTCAGCCTCCGGCATGGCATTTCCTCACTCCGAGTGGGTTGGTGCACCGGAAGGCGAGCGGCATATTGGTCTCTTGAGTCGATTCCCAATCACGGCAAGGAATTCCCGATGCGATGTTCCTATTGAGCTGAACGGTCGCCTGCTCAAGATGGGGAGGGGAATCCTCGATGCGACGGTGGAGGTTAGCTCTTCTTATCAAATCCGCCTTGTCGGGGTGCATTTGAAATCCCGGCGCAAAGTTCCTGCGTTTGATGAGAGAAAATTTCGCGCTCGTGAAGCTTTGAGCGTCCGCGCCCACCTGGACTCGATATTGAAGGCGAATCCCTCTGTGAACCTCCTGCTTTTTGGCGACTTGAACGATACGAAAAATGAAGCGCCCATCAAAGACATCCTCGGTGTTTCGGGGACGCCAGCTGCCTTGAGGGACATCCCGCTGAGGGACTCGAGCGGACTTGCCTGGACACATTTTTGGTCGGATGCGGATGTTTATTCACGCATCGATTATTTACTCGCCAGTCAGGGGCTCTGGCCGGAAATCAAACTCTCACGCAGTGGCATTGGTGGTGGTCGTGAGTGGAGCAAAGCCAGTGACCATCGCCCGATTTATGCAACCATCACAGCTTCCGAATGAGAATCCTCCTCTTCCTTTTTCTTGCGATGGGAATCACCTTTGCGGGTGCTGATGACGACTGGGCATTGATCGTGGCGATGGATGCCGGTCCTGAAACGAAGCCATCAAGCCTGAAGGAGGCTCGTGAATTGGCCAAGTTGCACCTCGCACGTCATTCCGCGCTCCTCGATCAATTTCTTGAGAAAAATCCTGCTGACAGCCGTGCCTTTGAGGCTCGTCTGCGCTTGGCCGGTATTCGTGCGGCCCTGGGCAAGATGGAGAACAAGCAGAGTCTCTTGGATGAGTCGATGCGACTTCTTCAGGCCCTGGAGAGGGACAAATCCGCCACACTTAAGCAGCGGGCGGAGGCGGGATTTCGCAGAGTCTCTCTTCTCATGCAGAGCCTCAAGGGCCAAGAGGCCGATCGCCGCCGCGACCTCGTGGCAGCGGCGCGCAACTACTCCATCCGCTATCCAGGCGACTCTCGCGCACCGCGCCTGCTTGTGGAAGTGGCAACGATTTGTGACAACGAGCCCTCTCTCAAGCGCGAACTCCTCGAGGAGGCTCGCCAGTCGTCCCAGGAAGAGGCTCTCAGGCGCCGCATCGATGATGATCTCCTCAGGCTCAGCTTCCTTGATAAGCGCCTTCCCGTGAAGTTTCCGACAATCCAGGGTGGTCACTTCGACATCGAAAAACAAAGAGGCCGCGTCGTTGTGCTTGTCTTCTGGTCTGCGGAGGCCGCCCCGAGTCTTCTGTGGATGGACGATTTCCGGCGCGCTTTAGTTAACCTTCCTTCCAGCAAGATCGAGGTGGCAACAGTCAGCCTCGACAATAATCCCCAATCCGTTTCCCCATTTATGAAAGAAGCCTCGATACCTGATTGGCCCACCGCCTGCGATGGTAAGGGCTGGGCTTCACCTAGGGTGCGGGAGTTTGGAATCAATGCGCTGCCGACCGTTTTTATTTTCGACCAGCAGGGTGCGCTCCGGACGGTGAACGCTCGAAATAACTTCGAATTTTGGATTAGGAAACTCCTCGCACAGCCCAATTCTCCCTAAACCGGCAAAGGCCTCCAACCTCCTCAAACTCACAACAACCCCGCCACACCATGGCTGATTTCAAATACGGATCCACACTTCCCCAAGTCTACGCCAATGCCGCGCTCCGCTACGATGGACTGCCGGGCTTCTGCAGGAAGGAAAAGACGGGCGCCTTTGTTCCGCTCAGCTTTCGTGAAACCTACGAGCGCGGTTTGGACCTGGCGACTTCTCTCATTTCTCTGGGTATTGAACCCCGTGAGCATGTGGCCTTGCTGGCTGATAACCGCCTGGAGTGGATTCTCGCCGATTATGCCATCCTTCTCGCAGGTGCCGCCGATGTGCCGCGAGGCACAGACATCTCAGATCCAGAGCTGATTTATATCCTCACCCATTCGGATGCCCGTTTTGTTTTCGTCGAGAACAAGGCGATGCTCGCACGGATTCAAAATTGCCGCCCGCAATTGCCCCATCTGCGTGGAATCATCGTCATGGCACCCGAAGACATTTCCGAGGGGGAGGGGATTCATCGCCTCGACCAATTGCTCGCCGAGGGAGCCCGGAAGCGCTCGGGGGGCGACCAAGGCGCCCAAGAGCGCGCCCGTGCCGTGCGTCCGGAGGATTTGTGCACGATCATTTACACTTCTGGCACCACTGGAACACCCAAGGGGGTCCAACTCACCCATGCCAACATGTGCTCGCAGATCGAGAATCTTCCCATCGCCCTGCGCCCGGGAGACCGCGCGTTGTCGATCCTTCCGGTCTGGCACAGCTATGAGAGGGCTTTTGAAATGCTCTCCATCTCGCGGGGAGTAGGCACCTATTACACATCACTCCGCAGCCTCGCCGACGATTTGAAAACCGTGCGCCCGACCGTGATGGCGTCCGCTCCGCGGCTCTGGGAAAATCTCTACCTCAAAATTTTGTCTAATGTGAAATCCGCCCCTCCCATTCGCCAGAAGCTTTTCCACCTCGCCTATGCTGTGACTCGCAACGTCAAACGGGCGGAGAGATTTTATAGGGGGCAGCAACTCGATGAACACGGGCGCGGAGTTTTTCAAAACCTCAAACTCGTATGCACACACGCCTGCCTGTGGGCCGTATCCATCGTCCCTGCCAAGCTCCTCGATGGTATCGTTCTGAAAAAGCTCCGTGCCATTGTAGGGGGTGAGTTCCGCGGAACCATCTCTGGAGGCGGCGCGCTACAGCCGCATGTGGACGAGTTTTTCAACTTCATCGGTATCCCGGTGCTGGAGGGCTATGGAATGACGGAAACCTCCCCCGTGCTGGCCGTGCGGACTTGGGATAATCTGGTCATTGGAACTGTGGGAGAACCCTACCCTCACACCGAGATTCGCATCGTTGACCTGCAAAGCGGTGAAATTCTTTATCCCGACTCCAGACGCTCTGGCGGCGGGCGTGGGCTGCGTGGGGAAATCCATGTGAAGGGCCCGCAAGTCATGCGTGGCTACTACAAGGACCCCGAGGGAACGGCGCGTGTGCTGCGCGATGGATGGATGAATACCGGCGACATCGGCATGGTGACATTTAACGGTTGTGTGAAAATTCTGGGTCGCTCCAAGGATACAATCGTTCTTCTCAATGGAGAAAATATCGAGCCTGTTCCGATTGAGGCGCGTCTTGTGGAGTCGTCATTCGTGGACCAGTGCATGGTCGTCGGACAGGATCAAAAAGCCCTTGCGGCCTTGATCGTGCCATCGTTCGAGCATTTCCGAAAAGCCGGTTTCAGCGAGTCCACCGCAGCCGAACTTGCTGCAAATCCTGAAGCTCACCGCTTGATTGATGAAGACATCCGCAGGCTCATCAATCACTCAAATGGCTTTAAATCCTTTGAGCGAATCACCACCTGGAGATTTGTTCCGAAGCCCTTTGAGGTGGGTGATGAAATGACAAACACCTTCAAGCTCAAGCGGCATGTCATCTCAGAGCGCTATGCCCATCTGATTTCGGAGATCTTTCCGAAGTAGGCGGTAGCGACCAGCTCGGCTCAGAGTGTGTTGCCTGTCTTTACTTCGATGACATCATGCGGAGCACTCTCTCGTAGGCCTGATGTCGTAATACGCGTGAAGCGGGCATTGGCACGGAGTTCGGCAAGGTTCGTAGCGCCCACATAGCCCATGCCGCTCTGGAGGCCTCCAGCAAGCTGTGCGAGGACGGCATCTGCTGGCGCGGAAACCTCTTTGAGGGCCTCTATGCCTTCAGCTGCTGATTTGCGGCCGATATCCTTGCCATGGCCATAGCGGGCGGCGCTGCCGGCTTTCATTGCCGCGTGGCTGCCCATACCGCGGTATTGTTTGTAGAATTTTCCGTTGATTTCCATGATCTGCCCGGGCGCCTCGGGACAACCTGCCAGAAGACTCCCACAGACAATGGCGTGGGAAAGTGTGAGGGCCTTTACGATGTCGCCGGATTTCGTGATGCCTCCATCGGCAAGAAGAGTGACTCCGCAATGTTCAGCGGCCTTCGAGCAAACATAAAGCGCGGTGAGTTGGGGGATACCCACGCCGGCGACAACGCGTGTGGTGCAAATCGAGCCGGGCCCTTGTCCAACCTTGATCGTATCCGCGCCGCACTCTGCGAGAAAACCGACTCCGGCGCCGCTGGTCACATTACCCGCAATAATCGGCAAATCGGCAAACTCTCCGCGGATGGCTTTCACGGCCTCTCCAACGCCTCGAGTGTGTCCATGGGCTGTCGATACCGCCACGGCATCGAGGCCGCGCTCAACCATGGCCCCAACATGCGTGAGGAGCGACTCCCGATCCAGTGAGCCATCAGCAAGCCTTGACGGGCTGATGGCTGCGCCGCAGATGAGCCTGAACTTTTCATCCCGCGCAGGTTTGGTTTGGAGAGAGCGCTCCTGAGAAATCCTCTCAATGTCGCTCAGAGTAAAGAGGCCCTTTAAATGGTCGTCCTTATCCACAACAAGCAGTTTGTGGATGCCAATATTGTCGGTAAAAAACCGGTCAGCTCGTGCAATCGGGTCATTCCCGAGTTCGTCTTCGCGAATGGTTAGGACCGATGACCTCATGACCATCGCCTCGCAGACACCACGCGACGCAAAGCGGGTGCGAACGCAATGCCCGGGAAGAAGGCCAAGAAGGCGCCCGGATTCATCCACAACCGGAAAGGTGCTGAAGGTGAATTTTTTCTCTTCGATGAGATTCAAAACATCGCCGATTTTTTGGTCGGGATGGACCTTGATCGGCTCGCGAATCAAGCCATGGACATGGTTTTTGACCCTGGAAACTTCGGAAAGTTGCTGCCGTGGTGGCATGTTATAATGAATCAGGCCGAGCCCGCCGTGCAGTGCCAAGGCAATGGCCATACGCGATTCGGTGACTGTGTCCATATCTGCTGAAACGATGGGCAGGTGCAGGTGGAGACCCGGAGCAAGCCGCGTTTCGTAGTTGGCATCCTTTGGCAGGATTTCGCTGTAACGGGTAGCGAGCGAGACATCGTCGTAAGTCAGGGCCACGCCCTCGCAGCCACGAAAAAAGCCATCCGCCGATTTGTAGAAAAGACTATCCCAATCCTCGGCGCCTTGCGCCTCGTGTGATATTGATCTCATACTTCATATTCTGGAATGCGGTTTTTTGAGGCAAGACGAATCTGAATTCAAAAAAATCCGACATACAGTGCCCTTTACTCGGGTGCTCCAAAAAAATACCACTCACCCATGCTCAACTCTCAAATCAAAGTCGGACTCGTCCAAAATTCCTGCTCGCTCGATAGGGAGGCCAACCTTGCTGCCGCAATAAGAGGCGTCCGCGAGGCCGCCGCGAAGGGTGCAAATATCGTCTGCCTTCAGGAACTTTTCCAGTCGGTCTATTTTTGCCAGATCGAAGACCACAAATATTTCGACCTCGCCGAGCCGGTTCCCGGCCCCACGAGCGAGCTTTTGCAAGCGCTCGCCAAGGATCTCGGGGTCGTCATCGTCGCCTCCCTCTTCGAGCGCCGAGCCCCCGGTCTCTATCACAATACCGCCGCTATCATCGATGCCGATGGATCCTTCCTTGGCAAATACCGCAAAATGCACATCCCGGACGATCCGCTTTTCTACGAGAAATTTTATTTTACGCCAGGTGACCTGGGTTTTCGCGCTTGGGACACGCGTTTTGGCCGCATCGGTGTCTGTGTGTGCTGGGACCAATGGTATCCTGAAGCCGCTCGCCTCACAGCTCTTCAGGGTGCGCAGATTCTTTTCTACCCAACCGCGATCGGTTGGCATCCGAAGGAAAAAGAAAAATACGGGCGGCGTCACCATTCCTCCTGGGAGACGGTTCAGCGGGGGCACGCCATTGCCAATGGATGCTATGTTTTCGCCCCGAACCGCGTTGGCCACGAGGCACCGGATGGTGGGGATGGGATCGAATTCTGGGGTCAAAGCTTTGCGGCGGATCCCTCGGGAGAGATTCTCGCCAAGGCGTCGCCCGATCGCGACGAAGTGCTCGTGGTGGAGGTCGACCTCGAGACCGTGGACACCCAGCGCACCCACTGGCCCTTCCTTCGCGACCGCCGCATCGAAAGCTATGGAGACATCACGCGTCGTTTCATCGATTAAACCAGCATGCGTGTTACATCAGCAGAATTCCTGCAAAGCAGTCCCGGGTTGGAGGGGTGCCCGAACGACGAGGTTCTGGAGTTTGCCTTTATTGGCCGCTCGAATGTCGGGAAGTCCTCTTTGCTAAATCTCCTCACAGGCAAGCAGGGGCTCGCGCGCGTCTCGCAGACTCCCGGATGCACTCAGCTCATTAATTTTTTCAAAATCAACGGAAGCTTCCGCATGGTCGATCTGCCCGGCTACGGCTATGCCAAGGTGCCCAAAGGCCACCGTGCGGCATTTCAGGAGATCATCGCGACCTACATTGCGGATCGCCCCAACTTGCAGCGCGTGTTTGTTTTGGTGGATTCCCGCCACGAACCCCAAAAAATCGACCTTGAGTTTCTCGAGTGGCTTGGAGAGGTGGACCGACCTTTTGCTGTTGTTTTCACCAAGGCCGACAAGCTCAAGTCTTCGCATTTGAAAAAAAACACAGATGCCTTTTTACAGGCTCTTTCGGCTTTTCACTCCGATCCGCTCACTGTGTTTTTGACATCATCCAAAACCCGCGACGGTAAGAAGGAAATCCTTGGATTCATCGGCGGTCTTGTGAATGCGGCAGGTTGATTTCTGAAAACTGCTCGGCGAAAAAAGGGGTCAGATTCTGGGAAACACCTACTAAAATAAGGTAGTCCTCAACGGGGAATTCCACCAAACAAGATGGCAGGTTTCATTTAGCAAAATTTTCAGCGGCGAGAGTTTTAAACTAGGGGTCAGTGTTCATTTTCTCCCAAAATTTGGTTGCGTGCTTTTGATTTATCCGTTGGAATACCACTATGGCGCGAAGTATTAGATTGGAATATGCGGGAGCTTTTTACCATGTAATGGCACGGGGCAACCGGAAAGCGGCGATCTTTCTGGATGATCATGACCGGCGGTTTTTTTTGCAATGTCTGGCCGATATCTGTAAAAAAACTGGCTGGCTCGTTCACGCGTGGATGTTGATGGAAAATCATTACCATCTTTTTATTCAGACGCCGGAGGCGAACCTGGTGGAGGGCATGAAGTGGTTCCAAAACACCGTGACGCGGCGATTTAATGTCCGGCATCGCGAATGGGGGCGGATGTTTGGAGATCGTTACAAGGCGGTGGTCGTCGATGGGGATAGCCCCTATTATTATGAAACGCTCTGGGATTACATTCATTTGAATCCGGGTCGCGCTGGTCTGGTGGATGTAACGCGTGGGCAGAGTGTCTTGGATTATCCTTGGAGTAGTCTTGCAGGAGGGTATGCCTTGATGCCGCATCAAAGGGCGAAGTGGTTGGCGGCGGGGCAAGGCCTTGCGATCATGGGCGTGGAGGATACGGCTGAAGGGCGAGAAAAACTGGTCGAGCGTTTGGACAAGCGCGTGGCTGAGGAGCGAGAGCGTAGCGGATTTGTGGAAGTGGATGCCGATGCCGACAAGCGTGGAAGCCATTTGAGGCGTGGTTGGCATTGGGGAAAGCAGGCGTTTGCCGAGAAGTTAATGCAGCTGAGTGAGGGGGTGATTAGGCGAGAACGCAAAGCGCGGGGCTATGATGCTAGCCCTGAAAGACAGGCCCATGGTGAGCAAACTGCTTTCGCACTTCTGGAAGAAGGATTGCGTTTGGCAAATCTTCGCGCCGATGAATTGGCTGGGTATCGTTGCTCGGAGCCGCGCAAGGTGATCCTTGCTGGTTTGCTGTGGAAGAAGACAACCGTGTCCCAAGCGTGGATTGCCGAGCACTTGGGCATGAAAAACGCGGCCAATGTGAGCAGGGTCATTCACCGCATGGATTTATCGCGGTCTGAGAAAAAGGTTCCTACGAAGTTGAGAGACTTTGTTTCGCAAAAAATGAGAGAAAATGAACACTGACCCCTAGTTTATGGGCTTTTAATGTTTTCTGTTATCGACAGAGATCCTTCGAGTGTGAAATGGGGTAGGGCATGGCTGTAGATGCGATTCTTTTTGATCTGGATGACACACTGATTGTTGACGAGGCGGTTTCGAAGGAGGCCTTGGCCTCCACGGCCCAACTGGCTTCGAAACTTGCAGGTATCGAGACCTCGGTCTTTTTGGCGGATGCCAAAAAGTTTGGCTTCGAGTTTTGGAGAAAGGGACCTTGCTACGATTATGTGAAATCCATCGGCATCAGTTTCCATGAGTGCCTTTGGGGACGCTTCAAGGGTGATAAGCCGGAATTGCTCAAACTGTGTGAGTGGTCCCAAACTTACCGCGTTTCTGTGTTTAGTGCCGTTCTAAGAGCTCAAGGCGTGGTAGATGATGATACTGCGGAGAATCTTGCTGCCCACTTCAGCACCCAACGAAGGCAATTGGCGCGTCTCATGCCCGATGCGATCGAAACGCTCGCTCGTCTCAAGGCGGGCCATAAAATCGCGCTTCTTACCAATGGCGCCCCAGACTTGCAGCGCGAAAAAATCGCCGCGTCTGGACTTGGAGCCTACTTCGATGCCATCGCTGTTTCAGGCGAGCATGGAATTGGGAAGCCCCGAGCCGAGATTTTCCATATTCTCCTCCGTGAACTTGGAGTTTCGGCTAACCGTGCAGTCATGGTCGGAAATAGTCTGGAGCGGGACATTGCCGGCGCCCTCAATGCCCAACTGGCCTCTGCGGTATGGTTGCAGGTTCCAGGCTCCGAAGAGCACGCCGATGTGAAGCCCCACCACACCATCCGTGGCCTTCACGAGATTCCCGAGCTTGTTGATCGAATGTGAGGAGGCTGCACTAAGCCGCCGAGCGCGAGGGGAGGTGCTCGGTGCAATATTCCTTGCCGTCCGCAGAGACTCGGAATTCCGCTTCGGGATTCGACGCCTCGGTGATTCCACAGGCCTCGCATCGGTGGAGCGTCTCTTCTCCCTTGAGGCCCTTCTCAAAGCGCTCCCGGCGTTTTCCCGTGCTCGCTGCCTCAGCCCGGTTCTTTAAAAAAGAAGGGCCGAAGAAAAGCAGGTAGTTGCCGAGGCACATCACAACCATCATTTTCATGTCCAGTGGCCCGAACAAAAGGTATCCCGCAGGAACCAAGAGGCTGAACAAAGCCACCCACTTCATTTTTACCGGCAGAATCATAAAAAGAAGAATTTCGAAATTTGGCGCGAGTGTCGCTGCAGCCAGAAACAGTGAGAGATTCAGAAAGAAGTTGCCTCCTGCCGCGCCAAACAAAAGGGCTGATGCGATGCACAGGGACATCCCAAGAAAATAATAAGCATTCAGCCGAAAGGCTCCCCAGCTTTCCTCAAGCATGTCGCCGAGCCACCAAGTGAAAATGAGATAAAAAAGAATCCAAAAAAAACTCATCGTCTCTGGAATGAATATCCATGTGAAGGCCCGCCAGACCTCGCCATTCCGAACAGCCGAGGGGTCGAGTTGGAGGGCCTGGACGTAATCTGGATTCAATGTCACCAGAATGAAAACAAGTGCGTTAAGAGCCACCACATAACGGATGAGGCCCGGAACAGCATAGCGCCCCAGCGATTTTTCCAGACGATCGAGAAGTGTCATTTAGAACAGGAGAATTCCCGTCTCAGGGTTCAATTGTAAAGGGTGGAGAGTTTTTAGTTCCCGGTGACTGGTTGAAAATGCCTTTTCTTCACGCAGGCGAGTCGGGATAATTCATGCTCTTCGCCATTTTATTATTATGCCCAAGTCCCAATCACTCATGCGTCCGTTTTCCTCAGCTGTCTTTGATGGCTTGAGCCGCGCCGCAAGCCGCGCAATGCTCTATCCGGTCGGATACAAGGAAAGCGATTTTTCAAAGCCTCAGATAGGCGTTGCCTCGACATGGAGCATGGTGACTCCCTGCAACATGCATATCGATCAACTCGCGCGCGAAGCCGCTCTGGGTATCGATGCCGCCGGCGGCAAGGCGACGATTTTCAACACCATTACGATTTCGGACGGCATCTCGATGGGCACCGAGGGGATGAAATATTCCCTCGTTTCGCGCGAGGTCATCGCGGATTCGATTGAGACTGTTGTGGGCTGCCAAGGCTTTGACGGTTTCATAGCGATCGGTGGCTGCGACAAAAATATGCCGGGCTGCATCATGTCGATCGTCCGGATGAACCGCGCGGCTGTATTTGTTTACGGTGGCACCATACTCCCAGGCTGCCTTGCCAAGCGTCAGTTGGACGTCGTCTCGGTCTTTGAAGCTGTTGGTCAGTGTGCGGCCAATAAAATTTCGAAAAAAGAACTCCACGATGTGGAGGCTAATGCCATACCCGGCCCGGGCTCTTGCGGTGGCATGTATACGGCCAACACCATGGCCTCCGCCATCGAGGCGATGGGCTTCAGTCTTCCGAACAGTTCCGCACAAAATGCCGTTTCTTCGCAGAAGACAGAGGATTGTCGAAAGGCCGGTGCCGCTGTTCTCAACATGCTCAAGCGTGGCATCCTTCCCTCGGATATCATTTCCAAGGAAGCCCTCGAAAATGCCATCACGGTGATCATTGCCCTGGGAGGCTCGACGAACGCCGTTCTTCACCTCCTCGCCATTGCTCACACGGCCAAAATCAAACTCACCCTCGAGGATTTCACCCGCATTGGTAAGCGCGTGCCAGTGCTTGCAGACTTGAAGCCCAGCGGGCGTTTTCTCATGTCCGAGTTGGTATCCATCGGCGGCATCGTGCCACTCATGAAATCCCTCCTCGCCGAGGGCCTGCTCCACGGCGACTGCCTCACGGTCACCGGGAAAACACTCAAGCAAAACCTGGCTCCATTTAAGCCATACCCGAAGGGGCAGGAGATTGTTCGCCCCATCAAGAATCCGATCAAAAAGAACAGCCACCTCGTGATCCTCAAGGGGAACTTGGCGCCGGAGGGCGCCGTCGCAAAAATCAGCGGCAAGGAAGGCGAGAAATTCAGCGGGAGTGCTTGCGTTTTTGAATCCGAGGAAAAAGCCCTCGAGGCCATCCTTGCTAACAAAATCAAGAAGGGGGATGTGATTGTCATCCGCTACGAAGGGCCGCGCGGAGGTCCCGGCATGCGTGAAATGCTCTCGCCCACAAGTGCGGTCATGGGGGCAGGGTTGGGCAAGGATGTCGCGCTGATCACCGATGGGCGTTTTTCTGGCGGCACGCATGGATTTGTCGTCGGCCACATCACTCCGGAGGCTTTCGATGGTGGGCCGCTTGCCATCGTGCAAAATGGCGATTTGATCACGATCGATGGGGTGAAGAATACGCTCGCACTTGATGTCCCCGCGAAGGAAATCGCCGCCCGCTTGGCAAAGTGGAAGAAGCCCAAGCCCCGCTACAACCGTGGTGTCCTTGCAAAATACGCCAAGCTCGTCTCCACGGCTTCCACTGGCGCAGTCACGGACAGCGACCTCTAAAAACGCACCATGAGGCAATACCTGGCCAATCCGATGCAGGCAGCGGCTTACCATCGCTACCAAAGTGCACCCTGCTCTCCGGGATCGCACATTCAGGTATCGATCAGTTTCGGTGAGAGCATGAATCCGGATATTCTCCGGCAAGCTTGGCAGATCGTCATACAGCGCCATCCGATCCTTCGCTCTGCATTCACAAAAACTTCAGAGGGCGTCATGGTGCGCGAGGCCGACAAGGCCGAGCCCCACTGGATTTCGCTCGACTGGCAAAGCATTCCCACTGAGGAAATCCCTCCGAAATGGAATGCTCTCCTTGTGGCAGATGCCCTGGTCGACTTCGAGCCGATTGCGATTCCACTCATTCGTTTCCACGAAATCCGTCTTCCTGGCGGCGGCGGTCACTATTTGCTCACAAGTCCGTCTTTTCTGCTTGATGAGTTTTCGATCACCCGCGTCCTTCTGGATTTGCTTCTCACACTTGGCCAATCCCCCTTGGCTCCCGCAGGGGATTTTCCCGAGCCTATCAAACCGCGAGACTGGGATAAGTTTTTGAAAGGTGCCACTGCGCCCCTGCGCTTGGAACCCCGTTTTGGCAAGGGAGAACAAGTGCGGGCCTCCCTTCTTTTGAACCGTGATAAAACCACGGCGTTCACCAAATTCTGCTTAGACCACGATCTCGAGGAGAGCCTTGCCCTCCGCTGCCTGTGGTCTCTTTTGCTGCGGCGCTTTGGAGCTACGGGAAATGTCATGCTGGCCCTCTTTGACGCTCGGGGTGACTCAACGGAAGTTGGGTTTTTCCAAAATTGGCTTCCGCTTGTCCATTCTTGGAACGAGTCGGTGGGCGACTGGCTGGATGCCGAGCAGAACCTTATCGATGCGATGTCTGAAAACATCTGGATCGAAGGAGACGAGGCCCTGCGCAGTGCTGGACTCGAATTCACCCAGCAGGAGACACCTGCCACCTTCGCCTGGCGAGGGTCCTCCATTAATGACAGCATCCACACAGCCTTGCCGCGGTGGATCAACTTCGATGCCCAACTCCAACCGGTCACACTCCGAGGCTTGGTTCTCGAGGCCCGCCCGGGGCCACGATTGGAGCTCTCCCTCACGGGTCCCTTCGGCTCCGAAGCGGCTCTCAAGGATTTTCTCGCCCGATTGATGGAAAACATCGATTCCCTTCCGGAAAACCTTTTTAAGCCAGTGAATCGCCTTCCCGTTCTTTTGCCGGACGAAATACTTCAACTCCGCGATTGGTCTCGCGGCCCTGAGATTCGCCAACAACCGGCATCCATCGTCGAGGCGTTCCGCAAAGTGGTTCAACGAAACAGTGGGGCTGTTGCCGTCAGGTTTGGGGATTATGAAATGACCTATGGGGAGCTGGATGCCCTCTCGGACAAACTGGCAGCGCATCTCGCCCAGACCGGTCTCGCCGGTGGTTGGCATGCGGCTCTCTTTCTTTCTCCCTCGGCATGGATCAGTGTTGCGATGCTGGGCGCTTGGAAGGCCGGGAATTCCTGCCTCGCCATCGATCCCACGGCCCCGGCGGAGTGGGTGGAATCCACCCTCGCAGCTCATGATGTCGCGCTGGTCTTTTGCGATGGCGCCAGTTCCGCAGGCATTGACGCCGGCACGCGTCGCCGTATCACTATCGATCAGGATTGGGACACATTGGAACCCGCCTCCGCCGACCCGCGAAATATAGCTCCCGACGAACTCGCAGCCACCATGCCAGGACACTCGGATGGCGCTCCGCCCGTTGTTCGTGCTTTAACCCACAGCATGCTGGTTTCTTCAGCACTGGAGGGGGCCAGAATTTTAGATTTCCAACCCGGTCATTCCTTCCTTGTCCGTTCGATGCCAGGTGGCGGTGCTTTTTTTGATGAATGGCTCATTCCCCTTCTCTCGGGTGGGACTGCCTATGTGGCCGGCTACGACATGCTCGACTCTGCTGCTGCGCCAGTCACCCACCTGCGCCTGACCACCCCTGAGTGGGCAAACCAGGCCGCGGACTGGGGACATGAAGGCGAACTCTGCTCGCCGACGCTCAGGTGTGTAGCCGTCGAAGCAGGTTCGCCACTTCCATCAGCCGCTTCTATCTGGCAAAAACAAATCGAGCACCCTCTTCAGCAGGTCATTTTTTTCAGCCCCGCATCGCTCTGCGGACTCGGTCTCGCGGGATTCGTGCGCCGAAAGACTTTGCGCCTCCCGGCGGGAAAACCCACCGCCGAAAGCGAAGCTATCGTAGCCGATGCGGACGGACTGGATGTTCCCCCCGGCTACCTCGGCCGTCTTTTTCTGAAATTTCCCGGATGGAAAGATATCCCTGGTGCCACCGGTAGGCTGGGTTTGGACACCGGACTCAATGGCTGGAGGGACTGGGAAGGTGATGTTTATTTGGAGAGTGGATCGCGGAAGGCTCTTGGTATCCCCTCGGCACCTGAAATTCAGTCCGCCCGCGAGGTTTTTCCCCAAGTCTTGGACTTCTTTGTTGGTTCGCATGAGACTTACGCCCTCGCGGACAATCCGGTCTCCGGTGCTGTCTGCCTTAAGCAGTGGCTTCTCAACCGGGCCGGTTGGGTCGATGAATCCGCCTTGCCACAGCCAGTTCAGCCCATAAGTTCTGCGCTCTCTGCCCCAGTCCCAAAGGCTGCTCAGGGTTCGAGCCTGAATAAGCGTCTGGTTCCATCCGCTTGGGTGCCGCTTGTTGAAATGTGTATGGAAAGCAGCGGTAGCACTCTCGTTCTCGTTCATTCGGCGAATGGGCTCACGGAGTCCTACTCGGATCTTCTCGGGGCTCTCGGCAAATCGCGTCGCGTCATCGGGATTGCCGCCCGTGGTGCGCTGAATCCCGAAGCATGCCATCCCTCGATTGAAAGCGCCGCCGCTCAATACATCGCCGCGTTGTTTGAAAATGAACCTCTGCAGGATTTTCAACTCGCCGGATTTGGTTTTGGGGGCACCGTGGCTTTGGAAATGGCCCGCCAACTTCAAGCCGCCGGGCGGCCGCTTCCTCGCTTGGTCCTCATCGGCTCTGTGCCTCCCCAAACAGACAAGCCAGTAGGGTGGCTGGATTCCATGAAGAAAGCTCTGAAACGCTCAGTGCCCCCATTCCGCATGGAGCCCGAGCCTGCGACAAGCGGAGTGGCAGCGCGGCACGAGGCGATCCTCAAACAATATCGTTTTCCTCGCTGCGATATCCCAGCCACGATCATCTTGCCCGCAGATCTTTCGGAGTCCACTGACGCATGGCAGGACATCCTGCCCGGAGCCGCTGTCGAAATAACCCGCTCGTCATGGGCTGAAATGCTTTCAACACCCGCTGTGAAGCGGATCGCATCCATCTTGAACTCCGACGAGAATCACGAAAAGAAAAGCCCCTGATTTCGGGTGAGCGATAGGTAGCGCGGGCGTCCCGCCTGCGAGGCGTAGGCTCCAAGACGGAGGCCTTCGAGGTGGAAGTTATGCGGTGTCAGGCGAGACGCCTGACCTACATGAGCGCCTTCGAAGATTCTCAATCTTTGAGACTCTGCGGTGGCCGACTTCGGTCGCTCCTGCATGAGTCGCTGCGGTCAGTCTTTCTTTGCCGGAATGAGGAATGACACCAAGATCGATCCTCCGATGAGCGCCGAGATGATCCCGAGTGACCAACCGATCGGGAAGTGTCCATCAAAGACCTGATTCAGCCAGACCATTTTCAGTCCTACAAAAACAAGCACGAGGCCGAGTCCGTATTTCAAGAAGCGGAATTTGTGCACGACGCCCGCGAGTAAGAAAAACATGGCTCGCAATCCAAGGATAGCGAAAATGTTTGAAGTGAATACGATGAGCGGTTCTTTAGTGATAGCAAAAATCGCTGGAACGCTGTCCACCGCAAACACAATATCAGAGATTTCCACCAAGATCAGAGCGACAAGGAGCGGGGTAGCCATACGAACGCCGTTGTGCTTCGTAAAAAATTTCTGCCCATCAAGATTTGGACTCACCGGAAGGAATTTCTTCAACAGCTTCAGGATCGGATTTTTTTCAGGCTCTACTGGCTTTTCCGGAGCCAGAAGCACTTTGATGCCAGTCAGTATCAGGAAGACACCGAAGAGAATAACAACCCAGTAATATTGAATGAGGACAGATCCAAGAGCGATGAAGATACAGCGGAACACCAAGGCCCCCAAAATACCGTAGAAGAGAATCCGATGCTGGTATTTGCTGGGAATGTTGAAGTAGGTAAAAATCACTACGAATACGAAAATGTTATCCACCGAGAGTGCCTTCTCGACGATATAGCCCGTGAAGAATTGCAATGTGCTCCGCTGTGCGGCCTCCAAGGGGTTGAATCCCGGAATCGCCAAGAGTCGCTCGCAGTTTTGCAGGCGGTAGATGGCAAACTCATGAAAAAGAAGACCAAATACCACGGCCGTTGCCACCCAGATGACACTCCAGGTGAGCGCCTCGCGAAAACCGACATCATGCGCCTGCCGGTGAAAGACACCCAGATCGAGGGCCAGCACACCTAAGACAAAAACGATGAACGAAGCATAAAACCACCAATACTCGGCAAACGGAAATAACATCATTTTCCAAAGGTGATGGTTTTTACATCATTCGGGAATGATGAATAAAAGAAGCGATTGTTAGTTTTAGGCTAACAAACGAGTATCGTTCTTTTCCGGTCTTTCCATCCCAAAAAACCGCTTGTAGGATTGTCCGGATGCCGGTCCCTTCTCACCCCGACTCGCTCCGAACCGCCCATGAAACTCACTAAACGCGGAGAATACGCCCTGCGCGCGCTGATCGACATGGTTCTAGCCCGTGAGGCCGGCCGGGAATTGATTCCTCTCAAGGAAATCTCGGCAAGAGAGAAAATCCCGCTTCCGTTTTTGGAACAGATTTTTGTTCAACTACGCGAAGGCGGTATCGTCGACGGCAAGCGAGGAAAGCATGGCGGCTTCTTTCTTGCGAAGCCCCCGGAAAACATCTCGATGGGTGAAGTTGTGCGGCTTATCGATGGCCCGCTCGCGCCCATCGGATGCGTAAGCCACACGGCCTACACCAAATGTTCCTGCCCCGATGAGGAGCATTGCGGTCTCCGGCTTCTCATGCTCGATGTGCGCAATGCCATCGCCAACATCCTGGATCGTTACAGCCTTGATCAAGTCTCCGAAGTCTCCCTTAAAAAGCTTCGCCAAGATGGTCTGCCTATTCCCTTTGCCATCCCCGTGAAGTCGCCAGGCTTGGAGGTTGATTACCAGATCTGACCGCAGTCACCCTTTTGAACAAAAAACCAGGAGGTGGCAGAAGTGCAGGAGGAGATGTTGATAACTTGTCAATCCTCAGGAGCGAGAATGCTGGGTCCTCAGATTACCCGTTTGATTGTCTTCGAAGATTCCGCCATACAGCGTCCCTATGAGCGACAGTATTACGGAACTCACCGCCCAAATTTGCGCCTTTCGTGACGAGCGGGACTGGGCCCAATTTCACAACCCCAAGGAAATGGCCGTAGCGATCGCCGCAGAGGCTGGGGAACTCCTCCAGCACTTTGTGTGGCAGGACGCCGGGCAGTCGCTCGAGAGGGTGGCGACGCGGCGTGCGGAGATTGCGTCGGAGATGGCCGATGTAGGTATCTTGCTTTTTGAAATGGCCGCGAATTGCGGGGTGGATCTGGGAGCTGCCATGCAGGCCAAGCTGGCGCTGAATGAGGAGCGGTAT
>Ga0247839_1003628_pt1 | contig 20958 bp, 14 predicted proteins | sample LaCruzMarch2015__6_FD_192405 | JGI IMG/M metagenome (GOLD analysis project Ga0247839, IMG submission 192405) | Freshwater microbial communities from meromictic Lake La Cruz, Castile-La Mancha, Spain - LaCruzMarch2015_16m | ecosystem: Environmental > Aquatic > Freshwater > Lake | place: Spain... | reverse complement strand
CGAGCCGGCATGGGGCTGGAGCGGCTGGGACTGTTTCGGGATGTCGAAGAAGAGATAGTCCTCGGCGGGCAGGTCGGAGAGCGCCGACGCAAATGCTTTGTGCACCTGCTTGAGGATCTGCCGGCTAGCCCGTTCCGCCTCGGCCTGCTCGCGGGTCTCGAGCGCCGCGAGAATGTCCTGCTCGATCGCAACGGCGGCGGCGACGAACGCGTCGAGTGCGGCGTCGGCGACAACGCCTGACCGCGTGCCGGGGGCGAGCGTGAGCGGCTCGAAATCGAGCAGTCCCTCCAGACGGCGGTCATTCCACGGGGCATGCTGAAAGGGGAGCAGTTCGGTGATGTCCTTGAGCACCCGCGTGCCGTCCTTGCAGACCGACACGCCCCCTTCCCCAGCCGCGATCTCGCCCCGCGCATAAACCTCGACATTGATGTCGCCCAGCGGCGTCGCATAGCGCCGCGGAATCTCGAGCCGTTCGCCGTCAAACTCGCGGGGAGTGACCCGCAGTTCCTTCCGGGCGATGCTGTCGACGACGTCGATCATCACGCCCGTCAGCCGGATGCGGTCGCGGAGTTCTGCAGAAAGATAGCGGGCGATCTTCTCTCCCGTGACGAGGCTCTTCGTGGCCTCGAGGAGCGGGCCGACGATCACCCGTGTGCCGCCCGTCGCGAGCCGGCCGCGGGTGGGGCGGATCGTGTAGTTCCGTTTGCCGCGGGTCAGATGGAGTTCGCGCAGCTGCCCGGCATCGCTCCCCGAAATCATCCGCAGCTCGTCGCCGAGGCTCCAGAAGCTGAGCAGGCCGATCCCGAATTCGCCATGCACCCCGCGTTTGTGCCTGGCGTCGAGATGCCGCTTCATCGAATCGCAGAGATGGGTCGCAATCCGCTGGAAATCCGGGCCGCCCTCGGCGTCGGCAGCCACGCCCCGTCCGTCGTCGCTCACCTCCAACTGCACTTCCCCCCTGTGACGGCGGCGAAGAATCCGCACGTGTTTGGCCCCCGCGTCGATCGCGTTTTCCGTCAGCTCGCAGATCGCCTTCATGGGATGGGTCTGCGAGTGGGCGATGATGTTGATCGCGTTCCACTGGTCGCCGATCCGCAGGGTGCCGGTGGTGGTCTGGGGGGCGGTTCGCATGTCGGCTTTCTCGTAGCGGCGGGGCGTTGACCGGGTGCATTGTTGCCGATTCCCCCCACGACACCAGACGCCCCCGCGTTGCCCGCCGGATAGCCCGCGTTGCCCGCCGGATAGCCCGCGTTGCCCGCCGGATACCCAGGGGTTACAGTGGCCGCGAAACCAAGGAAATCCATGATGAACTTTCAGGGATATCTGGGGATCGACGCCGGCACGCAGGGGCTGTCGGTGATCTTCACCGATGAATCGCTCGCCATCCTCGCACAGGGCGAGGGCTCCTATGGCATGGTGCCGGGCCTCGCCGCCGACTGTTACGAACAGGCGCCGGCCGACTGGGAGCAGGCGCTCGTCACGGCCATGAGCGGGCTGCGACAGAAGCTCGCCGCCTCCGACATCGCCATGGAGGTGCTGGCGATCGGCATCTCCGCCCAGATGCACGGCGAGGTGCTGGCCGACGATCTGGGCCGTTCGCTCGGCCCCGCACGTCTCTGGTGCGACGGCCGCAACGAGGCCGAGGGGCATGAACTCACCGACCGGCTGGGCGTGAAAATGCCGAAGCGGATCACGACCGCCCGCTGGCTATGGACGATCCGCAACCAGCCCGAGAAGGCCGTCCGGGTGGCCCACATCACGACCCCAGCCGGATGGATCGCCTTCCGGCTCACAGGGCAGTGGAATCTCGGCATCGGCGACGCAGCCGGGATGTTTCCAGTGCAACAACAGTCGCTCGACTACGACACGAAGCTCCTTGCCGACTTCGACGCGGTTGTGTCCAGCACACCGCAGGGTCGGGAGGTGCGGCCGCTCCGTGCCCTGCTGCCCGACGTGAAGCGGGCGGGCCAGGATGGCGGCAGGCTCGACGGCCACGGCGCCGCGGTGCTGGGCCTCGCGGCCGGCATCCCGGTGGCCCCCGCTGAAGGCGACCAGCCGGCGGCGCTCACCGGCTCGCTGATCGGCGGGGCGGGCATGGTGTCGATGAGCTTCGGCACGAGCGTCGTCGCCAATGCGATCGGCGACCGGGCGTTTCAGGGTATCTCCCGTGCGGTTGATCATTTCTGTGCCCCCGATGGCAAACCGATCAACATGGTCTGGCTGCGAAACGGCACAACCGCGCTCAACACGGTGGTGGAGATGTTTGGCCGGGTGGATGGTGGCGACCGCGGCGACGGCTTCGCGGCGGTCATCCCTCAGCTGCTCGCGGCGGCCGACGACTGCGGCGGACTGCTCGCCCTGCCCTTCATGGACGACGAGCCGGGCCTGGGCGTGTCGCGGGGCGGCACCGCCTGCGTGATGGGACTCAACGACTCAAACGCCACGCCTGGCAACGTCGCCAAGGCGATGTTCCTGGCGACGATCTTCAATCTGAAGATGGGCAGCGACGAGCTCGACTCGCAGGGCTTCCCGCGAACGGAGATCATCCTTTCCGGCGGTGTCACGAAGACTCCGGCACTCGGCCAGATCCTGGCCGATGCCTTCAACACGCCTGTGTCGATTCTCGACGGGGCGGTGGAGGGCACCGCCTGGGGAGCGGCGCTCTTGGCGAAATACCGCCGCGTGTCGCTCGCCGGCGCCGCCCCTGAGTGGGCGGCGTTTCTCGCGAGCCATGCCAGCGGCACACCGAACCGGTTCACCCCACGTCCTGCGGCGACGGCCGTGTATCGGGAGATGGAAAACCGCTACCGCCGCCTGGTTGCCCTGCACGGCCACCTTGAGTCGGCAGTCGGCTAAGCGGCGGGATTCCTTACTGCCGATCCCCCGGCTTACGCCGGAGGCTTGTATGGGGACGGGAGCGACGGGATTCCTTACTGCCGATCCCCCGGCTTACGCCGGAGGGGCCGTATGAGTCACGCCCAGGGGCTTTTCCAATCGCCCCATGCAGCCAGATATTTTACCAAGCCCGGGAACTGATCGGTGTGGCTCTCGATCCACTCGCGGGCCGATTCGATGAGTGTGTGCTCTTTTTTGAGGTCGATATCCCCAGCCAACACCCGGGACCGCAGGAAGATGAAGTAGGTGTCGAGCACGTCGCCGCGGCAGTAGTCATGGATGTCCGCGGCTTTGCCCGCATCCCAGAGGTCCTGCACCATATGGCCGGCGACGTCCATCTTGCCCGGCTTGCCGATCAGGTTTGCCGCCAGCGAGAGCCCGCCGTTGAACCGCGAGGCGCCGTTGTTGGTCAGCCACTCGTGCAGGTCGAGATGGGCCGACATGTTGTAGCGATAGCGGGGCTGATCAAAGTTCCGCGCGTCCTCAGCGAACCAGTCGGGAATCTGAATCCCGTAGCGGAAGGCGCAGAGTTCGAGCAGCGGCAGGTCGAAGCCGCGGCCGTTGAAGGTCACGAGCGTCGGCCGGTCGTACCGCCGCCAGCCCTCCCAGAAGAGCCGCACGATCTCATGCGGCCGGGCCTCGGCCTCGTCGAGGGCCACCAGATCGATCAGCCGGAAGTCTCTGGCCACCTTGGCGATCACCAGCGACACGGGCAATTGGTAGGTGTAGGGGATGAAGTCTTTGCCGTTTTCCGCAAGCAGTTCCGCCCGAAATCGGGCGATCGCCGCGGCGGGGGTGAGATTCTCCCCCTGATACTTGAGCCGTGAGACAAGCCCGCCATCGGCCACGCTCTCGATGTCGAACACGAAATAGGATGTTTCGCTTTTGGCCATGATGGGTGCCTTGATAGAGTCTTGCTGGAGCGTCTTGATGGGAGTCTCGAGGAAGTGTCGCCCGCCTACCGACGCGCCAGCGGATGCTTGAGCGGCAGCCATGCGCCGTCCGCCTTGCTCGACGCCACCGACTGCTCGATGAAATACATCCCCTCCACGCCGTCGCAGATGTTGGGATAGAGCGTGTTCACCCGTTCGAACGGCTTGCCGGTGCCCGCCAGTTCCATCGCATCGAAGGCGGCACGGTAGACGTTTGCAAACGCCTCGAAAAACGCCTCCGGATGGCCGGCGGGCAGCCGGCAGGAGGCCTTCGCCAGCGGGAGCGTGCATGGCGCATTGGGATCGCGGGTATAGACGGCGTGGGGATGGCCGTTTTTCCTCACGAAGAGCTGGTTGGGGTTTTCCTGGTGCCATTCGAGGCTGGCCTTCGTGCCGTCGATCTGGATGCGGAGATCGTTCTCCCGGCCGTGACTGATCTGCGAGGCCGTCACCGTGCCCAGTGCGCCGTTCTCGTAGCGGATGACGGCGTGGCCGTAGTCGTCGAGCGGCCGCGGCGGCTCGAAGATCTTGAGGTGGGCGCTGATCTTCTCGGGCAACAGGCCGGTCATGGAGCGTGTGAGGTTGTAGGCATGCGTGCCGATGTCACCGAAGCACCCGGCGGCGCCGCTCTTCGTCGGATCGGTCCGCCACGCGGCCTGCTTCTGTCCTTCGCTTTCGAGCCGCGACCGCAGCCAGCCCTGGATGTATTCCGCGCGGATTGCCTGGATCTCCCCCAGTTCGCCGGAGAGTGCCATCTCGCGGGCCTGCCGCACAAGTGGGTAGCCGGTGTAGTTGTGTGTGACGGCGAAGACGACATTCGACTGCTTCACGATGGCCGCCAGTTCCTCCGCCTCGGCCAGCGTGAGCGTGAGCGGCTTGTCGCAGACCACATGGAAGCCCGCCGCCACCGCGGCCTTGGCCACCGGAAAGTGCATGTGGTTGGGCGTGGCGATCGAAACGAAGTCGATCCGTTTGTCAGCCGGCAGGGCCCGCTCCCGGTCAAAGAGTTCCTGGTAGGAGCCGTAGGCGCGTGAGAGATCGATGTCGTAATCGGCGGCGCTGGCCTTCGCCCGCTCGGGATCGCTCGACAGCGCGCCTGCCACGAGCGCCGCCCGGTTGTCGAGCACCGCCGCCGTGACATGCACGCGACCGATGAACGATCCCTGACCGCCCCCCACGATGCCCATCCGCAGTTTCCTGCCCAGTCCGCCGTTGGTGGCCATACCCGAGTCTCCTTACGTGCTAGTCGTCCATCATGGGCCTGTTGCCATGCCGGCAATCCGCCGTGCCCGCGCCGCGAACTCTATCACACGGGCCCCAAAAAGGTGACAACCGCCAGAGTGCTCACGTCCCCATTTCCCACCCCGGCTTGATCAACTCCCGGACACGTTGAAAACCTGCCGCCACGGGGGAACGGCACAGATCGTGCCGACCAGGAGAAAACTGCTACTATTCAGGGGACTGTGCTGCGGTCTTTCACCCCCCTTTTTTGTTCCGCCCGGGAAGACTCTCCATGGGATTCTCTGATCGTGGCTACTCACGCGAGTCACACCAGCCCTTCATGGCGGACTGGACGGCCGTGATGACGATCATGGTCGCCAATATCGCCATCTGGGTGGCCAATCTCCTGGCCGCCGGAGATTTCCGGCTCAACGAGTTTCTGGCCCTGCAGGGCGACCTGCCGCAGCACCTCCTGAAGGTCTGGGAGCTGGTGACGTATGGCTTCGTTCACGCCCCGCTCGATCCGTGGCACCTCGTCGGCAACATGCTGATGCTCTGGTTCTTTGGCCGGGAGGTGGAGGAACTCATGGGCCGTGGGGAGTTCTTCCGCTTCTACTTCACCGCGATTGTCGTGGCCGGGTTGGCATGGCTGGCGAGCGTGCAATTCTTTCCGGACCGCGGCGGGACGGTGGCCAACTACCATTTGATGGGGGCCAGCGGCGCGATCATGGCAGTGTTCGCGGTGTTCGTCTGGAACTTCCCGAAGCAGACGGTGTTGCTGTGGTTCGTGCTGCCGGTGCCGGTCTGGGCACTCGGCCTGCTCTACCTGGTCATGGACGTGCAGGGGGCCGCCAACGGCGGCGGCCAGGTAGCCCACGTGGCCCACATCGCCGGTGCGGTCTTCGGGCTCTGCTACGCGTGGCTCGGGTGGAATCTCTCCGGCATGGGTGACCTGCAGACCCGGCTCACGAAGTTTCGGCGGGGAATGCGGGTGGTGCGTCCGCCCGAAGACGAAGACATCGATCAGCGGCCGCGGTCGGGCGACCGAGACGACGTAGCGATGCAGGATGCCGTCGATCGGATTCTCGAAAAGATCAGCCGCTCCGGCGAGGCGAGCCTCACGCCGGCGGAACGCAACACGCTCACCCAGGCCAGCCGCCGGCTCAAGGAGCGGATGCGGTGAAGGCCGCCTACCGCTGGACGCTCGCCGGTGCGACGGCGGTGCGGAGATCGGGCCGCGACTGCATGCGGATCTGGTCGATCGCGGCGGCGAGTTCCTTGACCTCGAGCTCGTCCATGTGGCCGCTCTGCACGCTGTAGGTTGTGCCGCGCGTATCGAGGACGACCACGTTGGGCCCGCCCGGCACGATGCCATACATCTGTTCCAACACGCCCTCGAAGTCGAGCCACACAGGCACGTGCGGTGAATCGGTCCGCATCCGTGACCGGGCCACGGTCTCGAGTGGCTTGGGCACCTCCGGCATGCAGGCCACAGGAATCACCTGCACATCCGGCACGCGGATATTCGCGGGCCAGCCGGGCAGGCCGGTCACCGGCTGCCGGGACCACTCCGACGCCGACACGTTCTCCGCGTTCGGATGAAACAGCACGTGCAGCCTGCGGCCCAGTTCGAGCGCCGCCTCCGCGCCTTTTCGTTCGGCATAGACGAGCACCACCACGTCGCCGCGGAGCCGGCCCGTTTCCCGGCGGTTGCGAAACTGGTCCTCCATGACAATGTTGACCTCGCGCCTCCCAGTCTCGGCCCGAGCCTGCGACACCGCCGGCCCAAGCAGGGCCAGCATCACGAGCGGCATGACCAGACTGATCAGACGGATGGACAGCATGCGGGAAGTGGTCATCGGGGCACCGTAGGGGTGGGAAAAGAAGTCATGCGGCTTTGCGACGTTTGGCCGGCTCAAAGGGGACTGTCACGGCCGGGGTGTCATAAGGAGCTGGGCTGTCATCCGCGGCCGCGTTGTCTTCAACAGCCGAGCTGTCATCAGTGGCCGGGGTGTCTTCGGCGGCCGAGCCGCCGGGCCGCACGAGGGCGAGCACCGCCGGCAGAACGATGAGCGACGTCAGCGTGCAGGTCGTCACGCCGAGCGTGAGCACGCGACCGAGGCTTTCCAATCCCCTGTGGCTGGCCACCATGAGGGCGCCGAAACCGAGGATCGTCGTGAGCGCGTCGACGAGCACCGAGTTGGCGGTCGACGCGCTGATCCGGTAGGAACCCGGCCGCTCGAGGCTGTCGTGGACGATGTGCACGCCGTAGTCCACGGCGATCCCGAGAATGAGTGGGATGCCGATCAGGTTGGCCGGATTCAGGTCGATGCCCACAAGGCCCATCAGTCCGAGCGTCTGGGCCATGCCCAGCACCAGCGGCAGCGCGGCGAGAAGGCTGTTGGTGATGCTGCGGAAGTCGAGCCACAGCACTCCGAGAATCAGCACGAGTGAATAGATGGCCGCCTGCTCGTAGCTTCGCTTCATCTCCAGCGATGCTTCATAGGCCTGCAGCGGATTACCGGTGGCGCGGGGATCAACGCTGCGGACCTCCTTCACGAACCGCTCGAGCGAGGCGAAGTTCCAGATGTCGCCCCGGCCATAGATCTTGAGCAGGTGGCGGCCATTCTGACCGACGAACCGATCGACCAGGCTCGGCGGCAGATCGTCGAGCTTGGGGGAAGCGGGATCGGCGACCGCGGAGAGCGCGTGCAGACGGGTGAGCAGGTCGCCTGCCGACTGCTGCTGGAAGGCGGCCAGTGACTGGAAGCATTCGTTGGGACCCATGCGACGCAGCGTTTCGCGGGCCCGCTCAAGATGCCACGCCGTTCGCAGGCCGCCGGGCCGCTTCGCCGCCTCGCCCTGCGCCCAGGCGAGCGTCTCGCCGAGTCCGTCAAGGCGGTCGATCGGTATCTCGGGCGGACGCTCGGGCAGCCCCGCCAGCCGGCCCTGAATCCGCTCGATGAGCGGCCGCTTCAATTCCTCGTCCACCGGGAGCAATGAGGCGATCTCGTCGATCCGTTCCACGGTCGCGAGCTTGGTGAGCTGCTCCTTGCGGGCCAGCAACTCCTCCCGCGAGTCGGCGATCGAGAGCGCATACCACACGCTCTGGTCGCATTCGGTCAGGAGCTTCTTTTCGACGGCCACGCTCTCGAGCCCCTCCGCCTGCATGTTGAGCAGGTTGTGGTCGTAGTCGAGTTCATGGAATCCGGAGGCGACGGCCATGGTCGCCGCCATCGCGGCCAGCGCCACAAACCGCGGATGCCTGGCCAGCGGCGCCAGCCACTGGTGCACCGGAACCGGGGTCGGGATCCGGCTGCCGAGCGGCCCCCGGTCGATCAACGCCACCACCGCTGGCAGCACCAGCAATTCCGCCGCACAGCAGAGGAGGATGCCCCCGCCGGCGATCATGCCCAACTCCGCCACGCCCACGAAGCTCGTGAGGGCCGCCGAGAAGAACGCCACCGCCGTCGTGATCGCACCGGTGAGAATGCCAGGGCCGACCGAGGCGCTGCTGTCGAGCAATGCGTCTTCACAGCAGAGCCCGCGCCGCCGCATCTCGAGATACCGGCCGATGTAGTAGGTGCCGTAATCGATGCCGACGCCGATCATGGTGACGGTGAACGTCACGCTGAGGATGTTCAGGTGCCCCACGCTCGCGGTGGCCCAGGCGAAGGCCCAGGCCATGCCGACGATCAGCACGCCGTTGGCCATGAGGGCATGCCGCACGCCTCCAAAGCCGGCGATGATCACGATGATCACGGCGGTGAGCGACAGCCCGCTGGCCCAGATCATCGACTGCTGGCTGGTCCGCATTTCGTCGTCTTCCATCACCGGCAGGCCGGTGAGGCCGATCGTCACGCCGGCGTGGCGGGCGGCAACGAGCTTGATGAGCCGACGGAGTTCGTCGGTGGCGGCCGACGCGCCCGCGAAGCCGTCTTTCACTTTCGCCAGCCGCAGGAGCACGAAGCCCAGACGCCCCTCCTTGGCCAGCAGATGCTGGCTGGAAAGATCGCGGAGCGTGGAGAGCGATTCGGGCATCCGCGGCCATGGCGAGACGTAGCCGGCACCGCCAGCATCGGCGGGCCGACGTCCGGCCTCGAGCCCGGCCAGCAGGCTCTCGCTGTAGCGTTCGAGCGAGGCGAGCGGCGGCTCCTCGAGGCCGCCCTTCGTCTGGTCCGGCTTCGTCTGATCCGACTTCATGTGGTCCGGGCCGGCGACGGCCGGTCCGCCGGCGACCATCCGCCCGGCGAGTCCGCCGACCATCGACGCCACCTTCAGGTGCGTCCAGCCGCCTGCAAGGATCGGCTCGGTCTGTTCGATGAACCGGTCGATCTCGGTGAGGTCGGCCGGCGAGAGGTAATGCAGCCCCTTGGCCCGGATCTTCGACAGGTCGACCTCGTGGAGCACCGAGTGGAAGCGTTCGCCGTCCTTCGCCACCTCCCGCGACAGTTCCTCAAGCACCCTCACCACGCTGTCCCGGGTCGGCCCCTCGACGACAACCACGGCGTCGTCGTCTTCGCCGAACTCCTGGATGTAGTCGATCCAGAGCTTGTTGTAGTCGCTCTTGGGGTCGAGCAGGTCGATGCGGCTCACCTTGTACCCAAGCGAAGTGGCTGTCCAGGCGCCCGCCGCCACTGCCGAGATCACGGCCCCAACAACGATGACCAGGGGTGTCCGCAGGCAGAGCCGCGTCCACGCGACCAGGGCCCGGCCCAGCAGGCTGGTGGTCGCCTGCGGGGTGCCCACACGGGAGACCCGGCCGCCGGCGGCCGTCTCATCGTTCGTCATGGCGGGATCGGACGGGTCGTTCGGACCCGTTGCATCGAGTGGAGAATGGGTTCGCAGCATCGGCTCGGCTTCCTTCCCGGCGGGGCGGCGGAGAACGTAGCGAACCTGCGGCAATGGGCCAACACAGACTTTTTGTCAGGTGGCGAGGCCCGGCAAGCTGGGCAAACCCTCGGGATTTTCGGTGGGATTGCGGGCGGAATGATTGGTTCGAAAGGTCCCCGCAGACCGAAATTCCTTCCGGGCGGCGACCATGGCCGCGCCGCCGACAGCGCGTGAACATCGCGCGGCAGTGATTTGCGACCGGGGGGGAGCATGATGATTCCACGTGTCTGTATTCCACGTATCTGTAATCCAGGTATTTGGATGGTCGTGTGTGTGGGGGTCGCTGCGCTGGCGAGCGGCTTTGGAGCAGGCTCCGCCAGGGCGGACGTGCCGGTGGGCACGCTGGTGCGTGGCGACGGTGGCTCGTCGAGCCGCGAGGCCCGCCGCCGGGCGGTCGAGGCGTTTCCCATAGACCGGATTCCTGAACCTCAACGGCGGGCGATCGAGCCCTGCCTCAAATCCGCGACGCTCTATCGACGGCTGCCTGTCGAAACGGTGGTCTGCGACGCCGAACTCCTCGACTTCGCGCTGACGAAACCGGAGGCCATCGTCGACATCTGGCAGGTGCTCGGCATCAGCCGACTCACGCTCGATCCGATGGGCCAGCGGCAATGGAGACTCAGCGATGGCTACGGCACCGTCGGCGTCCTGCGGCTGGTGCATCAGGAGCGGCAGGGCCGTGGCGGGCTGCTCGTGTTTCACGGGCGAGGCGCCTACACGGGGCCGTTGTCGCCCAAGAATCTCACCGGTAGCTGCGTGCTGCTGGTCCGACATTCGCCAGCCATGGAGGCGGTTGACGGCCGCCCGCGACAGGCCATTCAGATCGACTCCTTTCTCGACATGGACGGTGTCGGGCTCGAAATCGTCACCCGCACACTCCAGCCGGTGATCGTTCGGTCGGCCGCTTCAAACCTCCACGAGATCTGCCTCTTCATGTCGACGCTCTCGGAATCCGCGCGGACGAATCCCGAGGGGGTGGCGCAGCTGGCGGCACGACTGCAGCAGACCGACGCGGCAGACCGGCAGACGTTGGCGGCGATCGCCCGGCGGGCCGCGCAGCCAGCGGCCGGCGGAGTGCCGCAGGGGGGCCGACGCGACGTCGCCGACATGGCCGCCGCCGACCGGTTGCAGACCGAACTCGCAGCCCGCTGGCTTCCGGCCGACGAACTCGACCGGCTCAAGCTCCGGTAGAAACGCCGCGTGCTACCGGGTGGCCCGGTCGGGCGACGCTTCGGGCGCGGCGGCCACGCGGATCCGTGCCTCCGACGCGACCACGTAGGGCCGCTTGTATTCGGGCATGTAGCCGCGGGCTCCACGCACCGATACATCCTGGCCGACCATGGGCGCCAGGTTCACCCCGGTCTGGGGCGTGATGAAGGCGATCACGTTGTTGCTCTGATCCACGACCGCCCACCGCGGGGCATCGGGCCGCCGTGAGACGACCGTCGCCAGCCGGCCGCTTGTTTCGGTCATGTCGGGCGGAGTCCAGGTGGGCTGGCCATCGGCCGATGCACCACCGGGAAGCACGCCGGGCCGGATGGGCCGGCCACCAATCGTCGAGAGGCTCGACCACATGCCTCCCAGCTGCAGGGATGCGTCGGTGGTGGGCACGGCCGCCGCGGCCAGGGTGCGGTGCCGGGACTGGATCGCCTCGAATCGGGAGAGCCTGGCATCGAGCGCCTCGACCCGCGTGCGGTCCATGTCGGTCGCTGTCCGTGCCGCCACCTGCCGGAGTCGTTCTCTCACCGGGGCAAGATTCCACGCCTCGGCCGGGCCCGTCACGGCCAGCGACAGTGCCAGATCGATGTCGGCCAGTTCATCGCCTGACGCCGACACCCCGCCTACCGCCACGGGTCCGGGCATGATCGGCGTGGCGGGATCCAACACACCCGTTCCCATCGGCAACCAGCCCGCAAAGAGCTTCCGCGCAGAGGGAATGAATCCCAGCGGTTGCGGTGGAGGAATCGGCGCAGAAACGAAGCCTGCAGGCACCTGAGATGCTGGCGGGAACATGCCAGTTGGTGGTGGCATGCCGGCTGGCGGGACTTGGGTCTCGGCAGGGGCCGCACCGGCATCGTTCACAGCCTGCGCCACGGCGATGCTCGCGTCTTTGATGGCGGTCAGTGCTTCGCCAATGGAGGCGGAGTTGTCTGCTGATTGGCCCGCTGGGCCTGATTGAGCCGCAGTCGCGAATGCGGCGGGGGGCACGAAACCCGGCGGCGTTTCAAGGTCGGCCATTCGCGCCCAGCGAAACTCCCCTGCCGGCGGTTCGATCCGCACCCAGAGGCCCGCGTGGCGACCCTCGGCAATCCGCACCTCGTCGATCACCTGCACCCGCTCGCCCGCCTCGAGACTCACCTGCGCGGCATGCCGGAGGGCGTTGATCTGCGATCCCACCCGCGACACCGCGCCGTCGGTCACGATCACGCCGATGCTCCGGCCCTCTGCCGGCGTGGCATCCCCGATCCCTGCGGCGACGGCGTCGACATCGCATGCCCGCAGCCAGCTGTAGCTCCCGGCCACGGGCCGCACCGCGACATAGCCCGACGGATCGACGGCCCAGACCTCGACCGCGGTTCCGGCTGCGAGCCGCTCGGTGGGATAGAAGTCGTCGCTCGGGCCGGCCCGCAGGTAGGTCGGATCGGCAAGAACACGCACGGTCGCAGGCAGGCCGTTCGACTGTTCCGCGGCGACGACCATGCCGATGCTGCCTGGCAGATGGATCAGGCCCGCCATGACCGTGACCATGACCATGACCGCAAGCATCCGCAGCCAGTGTGCCAGGCCAGACCAGGGTGCCAGGCCAAAAAAGAGCCGCTGCCGGACTGCAACCTGCGACGGACCCCGCGAGGAGCCGGCATCATCCGAGGGTTTCATCCAGGCGAGTGTCGTGGCTCTCACGCGTAGCCTCACCGGGGGGAACGGGCTCGAAAAAACAGGCGCGTAGACGAGGCTTGGGCACCTCGTCTACGCGCTGCAAGGGGCCGCACCGAAGCGAACCCTCAAGAGGTCTTGTAGACCACCCACAGCCGAGGCTCAAGTCGCAATTTTTGACCCGACTGATGCCCGTGCAAACAGCCTCTGCGGGCCTCCCAGACACCCCACTTTCGGGGAATTTTGCCGGAGCCGGGGCGGTTCAGGAAGACTGCGTCGCCAGCCTGCGGCCGTGATAGCTATGCCAGTGCCAGCAGTCAGAGAGGGCGGCCGCGCAATCCATACACGCCCCCGGTACAAGCCCCCGGTGGCCGCCCTTCACCAACGCTCGACCGGTCGATCGAGCACCTCGCGGAGCAACACCGCCTGCCTGATCGTGGCAGGGTTGCGAAGCATCTGAACCAGTTCGTCCATCTGCTGTGTAGCTGCCGTTGCCGGCGGTGTGCCAGCCTTGGGTGTATCCTCTGCCAGTTCGCCCTTCAGGTGCGCAAGCTCCTGCGAGAAGGCGTCTTTCACATGCCGGGCCACCGACGCATTGGCGTCCATACCCTCTCGCGTGGCGTTGCCCTCTCGCATGGCGACGTCCGCCCGGGTCGCTGCGGTTTCCCGCGCCGCCACCGACGGTGGCTTCGGCCTCTGCTCCCGGCGGGCATCCTCCGAACCCTGCGATCGCTGTGGAGACTGTGATCGCTGTGGGGACTGCGGTCGCTGGGAAGCCTGCGGTCGCTGCTGGCCAACACGCTCCGATCCGGGCCGGGGCGTCGCCCGCGTAGGCTGCGGCCGCGAGGCCGTGGCCGGCTCGCTCTTGATGGTGGCGGGCCTCCGCTTTGTCTCGCCCGTCGCTTCACGGAGAAACTCGGCGATCTGCTTTTCCAGATCGCTCCGCGGCAACGCGGCGTCTTCGGCCGGCAGACGGGGCACCTGCGGGCGATCGCGGGCCGGGTCAAACCGTGGCAGCGGCGGTGGCGGTGGCTTCTGCCCGCCCCCCTGTTGCAGCCGGCGAAACACCGCGAACACCTGCGACAGAATCCAGAACACCACGAACAGAAATGGCAGGAGTGCCTCGAGCCAGTCGAAACCGGCGGCCAACAGCACGCCCATGGCGGCGGGGAGTTGCATCGCGGGGAGCGGCATCATTATTGCACCGCCGCGGTGCCGGGCGTGGTGCCGGTGGCGATCGTGCGCCGCATGTCGGTATCGGCCTGCAGGTTTCGCAGCTTGTAGTAATCGAAGATGCCGAGTTGGCCGGAGGAGAGTGACGCCGCGACCGCCTTGGGCACGGCCGACTCTGCCTCGACGAGCGCCGCCCTGCTCTCTTCGATGCTGGCGATCATCTCCTGCTCCTTCGCCACGGCCATCGCCCGGCGGCCCTCCGCATTCGCCCGGGCCACGCGGGTGTCTGCCTCGGCCTGATCGGCCTGCAGCCGGGCACCGATGTTGGCGCCCACGTCGATGTCGGCGATGTCGATGGAGACGATCTCAAACGCGGTGTTGGAGTCGAGCCGCCGCGCGAGCACGGTCTTCGAGATCATGTCGGGGTTCTCCAGCACGTCGGTGTGTCGCTCCGCCGAGCCGATCGCCGACACGATGCCTTCGCCGACCCGCGCGATGATCGTCTCCTCCATCGCACCACCGATGAGTTGGTTCAGATTTGTGCGGACAGTGACGCGGGCCCGCACCTTCAACTGCACGCCGTTCTTGGCGACGGCGTCGAGTGTTTCCCGTCCGCTGTTCTTGCCCGGGCAGTCGATCACCTTGGGATACACGCTCGTCTGCACCGCCTCGCGAACATCGCGACCGGCCAGATCGATAGCTGTGGCAAGCTTCCAGTCGAGCTCCTTGATCTTTGCCTTATTGGCGGCGATTAGCGCCTGCACCACCAGCGGCACGCGGCCGCCGGCGAGCGCGTGGGCCTCGAGCGCCTGCTTGGTGATGCCGGTGGAATCACCAAGCCCCGCCTGCACCGCCATGATCTTACTCCGCACGATCACCGTCGGGCTGACCTTCTTGAAGCTCATCGCGACCAGATCGAAGAGCCCGATCCCGGCGCTCGACGCATACGACTGCAGCCAGAGCCGCAGGTATCGCGCTAACAGCGCGAAGACCATCAAGAAGGCGAAAATTCCCAGGCCGATCAGAATCAGGGGCAGCATCGGGGCGCTCCGGCAGACAGGACGTGGACATCTCAAGACTGACTGTAGCGTTGTTCCGGGTTGGGCGGCGGTCAACTCGAAAAAAGGGATCCGCCCGAAAAAAAGGTGTCAAGACTCTTTTCCGCCCCCGACGTCGCCCTCTTCGGTATCCACGGGGAAAATGGAGTCCGTCCCGATTGCGTCGAACTCAAACGTCTCGAGCGTCGAGGAGAGGGCCGACTCAGGCTCACCGTCCGCATGTTCCGCTGGTGACGATTGCCCGGCCGGCTGTCGCGGCCCGGTCGGCGGAATAATCCGTGTCAGCGGCCTCTCCGGGAACGTGGCCAGCGGCTTTCTCACGATCAGGGCGGCGGCCTGCACCCCCACCACCTCGATGGCGACGCCCGCGGCGATCGGCCCGTCCTCGCTCACCGCGTCGACCACCTCGCCATCGATCTGCACGCCGCCCCAGGGCAGGAGTTCGCTCACCGTCAGGCCTGTCCGTCCGACCAGATCCCGCGCGTGCTGCCGCCGCGTCGGATCGGGCAGCACATCCGCCGACTCAGGCGCCGGCGGCAACACGCGTCGCCCCAGTGGCGTCTCGGGAAACCAGCGAAAGGCCACCGAGAGCACTGCGGGCACCGCCAGCACCACCACCGCCAGGCTCGCCATGCCGGCCGTCGCCCCCAGTTCGAGAAACGCCGTCGCGACCGATGCAACCAGCGCGAGAATGCTCACGAAGCCCAGAATGCCGCCCGATGGCACGAAGACCTCGAGCACCATCACCCCGAGCCCCAGCACGAGCAGCGAGACAACCCACACCAGCGTGCTCATGTGTGCCCGCTCGATCCCGCCAGCGACTGCACGAGCACGCGACCGCCGCGAACCTCGATCACGCGGATCGGCGTGCCCGGCTCGACGAGCGGCCCGACACTCGTCACCTCACGCAGCCGGCCATCGATCCGCGCCTTGCCCGCGGGGGCGAGCCTCGTGGTCGTGGTGCCTTCGAGGCCGATCAGTTCCTCGAGACTGCTTTCTTCGATCGCGGTGTCTGTCGCCTGCGGTGGTTCCAGCAACACATTCCGTAGCACAGGCGTCGAAGGCAGCCACCGCCGCAGCAGCACGCTCATCAAAGACACCCCCACCGCGGCCCCGAGGATTCCCAGCAGCGACCACTGCAACTGCCGAATCTGGTAGTCGTTGGCCGGCAGCACGAACGACTGGCTGGCCAGCACGAGCGACGCGACGAGGAGCACGCCTCCCCCGAGGCCCAGCACCCCGAAGCCCGGCAGGACGAAGATCTCGGCGGCGAGGCAGAAGAGCCCGGCCAGAAACAGCATCACCTCAAGCCAGCCGCTCGTGCCGTGCAGGTATTGGCTCCAGAAGTAGACGATAAACGCCACCATCGACACGAAGCCGCCGAGGCCGAAGCCGGGCGTGTGGAGCTCTATATAGAGGCCCACGCCACCGATCAGGAGCAGCAGCCAGGCCAGGCCGGGACTGGCCAGCGCGTCGAGCAGCCGGTCGGCCCAGCCCGGCTCGGAGAGCGCGATGTCGCCCGTGAGCCCGTAAGCCTGCACGAGGCCTGCAAACCCATCCACCACGTGCGTCACCAGCCCGAGGGATTCAGCGGAGCGGCCTGTGAGCTGGATGGGGCCGGTGCCTACCTTGGCCCCGACGATCCACGAATCTCGATCGTCCCGCGCCGCCAGCTCTTCGCTCGAAAAGTATTCGACCCGACCGGTGTCCCGCTGGGTCGCCTGCTCGACCTCGATGCCGGGAACGACGACCGCCACCGGCAGCGACCACGGCCGCTCGCTTTTTCTGGCGATCCCCTCCCGCCAGGAGGCCGTCACGGCAGTGGCCTGTCGGCCGCGGATGACGGCGTCGCCTTCGCCCCCCAGCACGGCATCGGGATGCATCACCAGGTCGTTGCAGGCCAACGCGATCAGGGCTGCGTCGCCACGTGCCTGCCGCGGCACGTAGGCGACGGTCCGAACACGGGCGGGATCGATCGCCGCCAGCCGATTGGCCAGCACGAGGCTCTGTTCGGGAGAACCGCCGGCTGAGTCGACGCGGAGGCAGAGAAAGTTGGCACCATCGGCCATGGCACGTTCCAGCTGCTGCCCGGCCCGGGCAACCGAGTCGCCGGTGATCGGACCGGCCAGCACGATCTGCGCCGCCTTCCAGCCGCCCTCGCCTGCAGGATCGATGGTGAGCGACTTTTCGTCGACATTGAGGCTCCTCGCCAGTTCGGCCGGCGTCCGCGCGAGAACGCGAACAACGCCCAGCTCGCGGGCCCGCCGGCCGCTCAGGGCCAGCGGCACGGGCGTGAGTTCTTCGACGTCGAGCACGGCGGACTGCTGCCGCACCGCCTCCACGTCCTTGGCCGCCACGAACTGCTCGCCCTCGTCGGTGGAGACCCGGCTCACGGTGGCCGCCGGATCGAGCAACGCCACCGCCACCGCGGGCGGCACCGTCCGTCGCCGCGTGGCGATCTGCACGTAGGCGGCCCGCATCGCGTCGTCGACCGCCGATTCGTCGGTGTTGGCCGGTCCGAGCACGGCGTCGGCCGCCATCACGATCTCCTCGCAGGCCAACGCCACGAGGACAGCGTGGCCGCTCGCGCCGGAGGGAAGGAAGGCGACGGTCTTGATGCCGGTGAGCCGGGCATCGCCAAGAAATCGGGCCAGTTCGACCGCCCGGCCGAAATCGCTGCCACCGCTGCCGCCATCCTCAGGCGGGTCGAACCGCAGCACGAGCACGCCGCGTTCGTTGCCCTTCTTGAGCCGGTCGAGCTGGCGCAGGATGGCCGTCTTCACCTGGGTGTCGCGGGTGCCGGTGATCGGTAGCCGAACGACGACCGCGGCAGCCTCCCCGGCGGCCGCGACCCCGGCGGGCACGAGGGCCGCCGCCAGAGCCACAAGGCACAGACCACTCAACGAGCCGGCGAACCCGCCCCACTGGCGGCTGAAAATCTGGATCGTGGGCGACGCCCGGCAGTGACGCATGCTGGCCTCGGAAACGCTGGGGCGACGCTGCGCCCGAGAAGAAGACGGCCGAAAAAACAGAGACGGCAGACAAATTCTAAGACCGCAGGGCGGGGAGTCAAAAAGTCGGGTCGCTGCAATCTTGTTCGGCACGGGCGGCTACTGAGTGGTCTGCTATATAATGGACGGTATGAGCACTTCTTCACAGCCGCCTGTCGCCCCTTCTGCCATCATCCGTGAACTCATCGGCATCGTCGAGGCCAAAGCCCTCAAGCGTGGAACATTCCGCCTCGCTTCCGGCCGCGAGGCGAGCTTCTATCTCGATGCCAAGCAGGTGGTGCTCGACGCCCACGGCGCGATGCTCGTGGGCCGGGCGATTCTCGAACGCCTGCAGACGCTCGGCCCGTTGCCGGCGGCGGTGGGAGGCATGTCGATTGGCGCCGATCCGATCACCAGCGCCGTCGTGACGATGGCGGGTGTCGAGGGGCTGCCGCTGAAGGGATTCATGGTCCGCAAGGAGCCGAAGGACCACGGCACGAAAAAATATGTCGAGGGGCCGGTGTCGCCGGGCCAGCGGGTGGTGATCGTGGAGGATGTGACCACCACGGGTGGCTCGTCGTTACTGGCAATCGACCGGGTGCATGAATTCGGCCTGATCGTTGAACGCGTGGTGACGGTGATTGACCGTCTGGCCGGTGCGAAGGAGGCCTTCGCGGCCCGCGGCATACCGCTGGAGTCGTTGGTCACGATCCGTGATCTCGGTATCGAGCCGGAGTAACCACCGGCCATGTGCACGTTCCTCCCCGGCTTGAACACGTCCCTCCCCGGCACGACGAGGCTCACCATCATGAGGACGTTCGACTCCATTCGGCGTCGGGCAGTCGCGGGCGCTGCCGCCGCGGGACTTCTGCTCGCACTTCGCCTGATCGCTCTCGGCCTCATCGGTGGCGGTGGCCTCATCGGTGGCGGTGGCCTCGCAGTGGCACTCGCCGCCGGGCAGCCCTCGGCCGAAGAGATCGCGGCACTCGTTGAGAGCCTCGGTGCCAACGACTACGCCGAGCGGGAGGCCGCCGCGGAGAAACTCAATGCCCTAGGGGCGGCGGCGGTCGATCCGCTGCTGGCGGCGGCCGAGGTGAGTGGCGATCTCGAAATCGCCCTGCGGGCCCGGTGGCTCGTCGACACCATTCCCCTCGACACCCAGCGAGATCCGCCGGAAGTGGCGAAACTGCTCGACAAGTTCAAACGGAAGGGCTTTGCCGACCGGGTGCAGGTGATGCACAGGCTCCTGCGTGTGGACGACGACGGTGGCATCGAGTCGCTGGCGAGAATCGTGCGGCTCGACCGCTCGATATTGGGATCGCGGGTGGCGGCCGCCCTGCTGGTCCGCGAATGGCAGCCCAACGACCCCTTCTGGAACGGGATGCGGGAGCGGATCTCCGCCGGACTCGGGCTGAGCACCCGGCCTGCCGCGGCTTTCCTGCGGGCGCTGGTCGCGTTTTCATCGGCCGACTCCGCCGCCGCGCGGGAGCGGGGCCTGGTCGACTCGGGCCTGGCATTCGAGCAACTCGCCGGCACGCTGTCGGAAGCCGAGCAGGCTGCTGTCCCGAATCCGGCTGGCGGAGTGCCTGCCGACACGACCGCCTCGGGGGGCATCGGCGACACCACGCTGCGCATCTTTCAGCGTTGCCGGATTCACATGCTCATCGCGGCCGGCCAACGCGACGCCGCCCTGGCTGAGTCGCGGCGGCTGTTAGAGGCCTGTTTTGATCCTGAAAAAGAGCCGACCACGGTCGGGGAAGAGGTGGCCAGCACCCTGGCCTGGCTGGTCGACCGCGGCCTGCCGGAGGCGGTCGATCTGCTCGCGGCCGATCACCCGGACTTGATCCGTGACGATCCGCTGGTGGGCTATGCCGCGGCGGTGGCCGAGAAGTCACGCCGTCGCGATGCCCAGGCGGACGAACTCGCCTCCGCCGCCTTTGCGAAGCCCACCGGCACCAATGCCGAGTTCGTCGACCGGTTGCAGACAGCCATCCTATTGTCGAAGTGGGGCGAGACCGACTGGGCCGCCCGGGAATACAGTTCGCTTGTCGACGATCAGCGGACGCCGGCGGCGCAGTTCGCATTTGCCGCGATTATGTTCTCGGAGTTTCTCCACGATCAGGAGCGGGAAGACGAGGCCGCTGCCTGCCTGCAACGGCTGCTGGACGGCCGCAAGGGCAAGGGAGACGGTGGCGGCGATCCGATCCTGCAACAGATCGGCCGCGACCCGCGTTCGATCCGGTCGCGGATGCACTACTTCGAGTCGTGTGCCGCCGCTCTCCGCGGCGACGCAGTCGGCCGTCGCACGGCACTCGAGGCGTCGCTGCGGGCGTATGCCAAGGATGTCGACGCCCTGATCGGTCTGTACGCGCTGACCGACAACACGCCGGAGCAGCGGGCCGAAATGGTCGGACGCATCCGTCGGGCCTTGGAGCAGATTGAGAACGAGATCCAGGCCGTTCCCGAAGAGACCAACGGTTACAACGAGTATGCCTGGCTCGTGGCCAATACGGAGGGCGATCTCCCGAAAGCGACCCGGTATTCGAGGTTGTCGCTCGTGAAGAGTTTCGACAGTTCGAGCTACCTCGACACGCTGGCCCATTGTCAGGCGGCGGCCGGCAACAAGGCGGCGGCAGTACGCACCCAGTCGCTGGCCCTGCGGCAGGAGCCGCACAACCGCACGATCCGCAAGAACCTCGCCCGCTTCCAGGCCAAGTAGGCGAAGGAGGCGGGAAGCCAGAAGCTTTCACGCGTGGCAGACCGAAACGCCGACCTTCTGGCAATCGCCGTATGTGGCCACGAGTTTCCACATTCTGGTCCCTCCGAATTGTGGCCACGAGTTTTTAACTTGTGGAATCCCTCTGTCTTGTGGCCACGAGTTTTTAACTTGTGGAATCCCTCTGTCTTGTGGCCACGAGTTTT
>Ga0247839_1003625_pt1 | contig 20971 bp, 15 predicted proteins | sample LaCruzMarch2015__6_FD_192405 | JGI IMG/M metagenome (GOLD analysis project Ga0247839, IMG submission 192405) | Freshwater microbial communities from meromictic Lake La Cruz, Castile-La Mancha, Spain - LaCruzMarch2015_16m | ecosystem: Environmental > Aquatic > Freshwater > Lake | place: Spain... | reverse complement strand
CGAGTATTGTTAACAATCTCTCCCTGAAGACTGTTTGTTGTGCCCAATAATGTTCCCTCTGAAACCGTGGTTGAGCCGGTATACATACTCGTTCCGTCTAAGGTCAAGGTGCCCGTACCCATCTTAACCAAACCACCCGATCCACGAAAAATTCCTGAAAAAACGACATCGTTCCCTCCAGTATCCAAAGACCCTCCCACCCCCACGAGATTGAGAGTGGAATTAAAAAAATCTCTTTGTTCAAAAAGAAGTCCTCCACCGTTCAAAAACACTTCTCCAGTGCCTAAGGAAAACCGAGTGACGGCCAGTTTCCCTTCGTTCACTGTTGTTCCACCGGAATAACTATTGGATCCGGTAAGATTCAAAATCCCACCGCCTGTTTTAACCAAGTGTCCCGTCCCATCCATTCTGCCAGCGTAGGTTCCATTAAAATCCTGATCAAAAGAAACAACCGAATTGTTCTTTATAGAGCCTCGAAGACTATTCGAATTTCCTTCCAACATTCCTTCCTCGACAAACGCATAGAGGGAATTCGTTCCCGTCAACCGAAGTATCCCTTGCCCATACTTGTTTACCTGACCAGTCCCGTCAGTATTAATATTTCCTAAAAAAACGCCATCGCTCTCTTGATCAAATTGAAGGCGACCACCATGCAAAAGGATGTTCCCCGACAGACTGGCGGTGTCCCCACGTAAAATTGAGCCATAATTTATTTGTGTTGTTCCTGAAAAAGTATTTCGTCCAGAGAGAAAAAGTTCACCGTATCTGAGTGTTAAAATCCCTGTTCCTGAAAGAACTCCGTCATAATGATGACTACCACCAACCCCCATTGACACTTGTGCATTGTTAACGATGTCACCTTGTATAGTCTCATTTCCTCTTAAAAAAAGCTCTCCACCATTAACCACCGTCCCACCGGAATACGACGATGTTCCGTTAAGATAAAACGTGTCCGAACCGTTTTTTACCAGAGAACCAGATCCCGAGATATCCCCATCGAAGGAACCTTTATTCACAATAAGAGTTCCTGTTCCCAGACAGATCAATGGGACAGATGTTGTTTCTGAAATATTGTTGCTGTAAAGATTATTAATGGTCTCACGATTTCCGTTTAAATCCAAAGTGGCACCTTCAAAAATCTCCACAAGGCTATCATCAGGAATGGCTTCGTTTACACCCGTGCGAAGGATCCCTTGGACAACGTGCGTTTCACCCAGATAAGAGTTTTTTCCAGAAAATGTTAAAACACCGAATCCACGTTTCTCAAGCAATCCAAAGGGACTCCCTCCCGAGATCACTCCTTTCAACTCAACATCGTTTTCTAAGGTATTTACAATGGATGTGGGAGGATTATTGGAGTTTGGCAATAAAACGATCGGTCTATCACTCGTAAAATCCGACATAGCCATCAGCTCCGTACCATTACCCTGAAAATACAGTTTTTCCTTCGAATATCCTAAATTATGATCGGATGAAACAGCCAGTCTCCCCGAAAAAGTTAACCCACCGATGAACGTATTATTGCCCTTCAATGTTAAATCTCCATATCCTGTTTTTAACACAGGTCCACTTCCAGAGATATCAGAGAGGATAGAGAGACCACTACCCAGACTCAAATGCGCCCCTCCAAAACCAAGGTTAATCGAATTTACTGAAATTTGTGATTCGCCGGAGTTCCCCGGAGTCAAAACGATCTGTCCTGTTCCAACTCCAATAAGGGACAAAGAGTTTCCTGAGAGGGTAAGACCTCCTCTATCCATTTCTATTCGTCCTAATTTCAGATCAACCAAATCATTAAAAACAACCGATTCTGTGTTTTCGCCAAAATTAACGGTGTCGTAATTATCGGGGCTATAGGGGGACCAGTTCGCTGACTCAGACCATCTGTTGGTTTGCCCCTCGCCTGTCCAAGTGGAGGTACCTGCCTCGGTCTGGACAAAAGAGGACAACATGAATACGATAATTACACACATTGCAATCCATCCATTTCTATTTTTATTCATGAGTCGTCTCCTTTATTCGAACCGATAGCCGAGGCTAAAGGATGGGGTGAGCCAAGTCAGGTTGTTGGGACCTTCAACGTTCACGTAGTGGTATTCAGCCATCAGAGAGGCACTAAAATGGCCTTGGGAGAATTCCCATCCAAAGGGAAAAACATAGCCTTCGCAGTCTTCCGTAAAACTGTTATCAAAAGACGTGTTGGATGAGGAATAGTTGTAGTCTGGGTATCCTGACGATTGATAGAAATGCATTTTTCCTCTCAGCGTTGCGTCAAAGTGATAGTAGCCAACGCCTACACCGATAATTTGGCGAATATTCTTGCTCAACGCGGGCTTAAATAAAAGACGGATTGTCGCCTGGGTCGTGGTCATAGAAGAACCTGCATAATAAGCACTTTGGGAGATTTGTGCTCCAGAAATAGGGTCCCAATAATCGTAAGGAGGAATAATGTCGGTGTATTTACCTTTATGCTCCAAACTCTGCCCCCCGTTCAATCCAACGGAAAACCAAGGGAGCATGTTAACATCAATCTCAGCACCCGCCACCACCGATTCCTCCCAAGACTGATTCATATTCCCAACGGGCACAGAGGCTCCTCCGTAGAAGGAAAGACCTATGCGTTGCAAAGGCTCTTTTTCTTGTTTGTTTATTTTCTGTAAAATTCTGGATTCTATTTCTTCAACGGTACGACTGGAGGATTGCTCTTGAGCTTTCGTGAGAACATTCGCTTGAACATCTTCTTCCATGCGTCTTAAAATAGACTTGGCCGTGTTCACCTCTTCAATCCGATCCGGGTATTCGTTCAACAAAACACTGAGGGCCGTTTTTGCCTCCTCTGTGTGGCCCAACTGGTCTTCGCACAAACCGATGCGAAGGTAAGCTTTCGATTTTAAAACCGGGTCCCCGGTCATTTGCAACACCGCCCGGTAGAGAGACACCGCTTGGGGCAAATTTCGGTCCCCGGACTCTACCAGCAAACCCTTTTCATAAGTCTGCTGGGCTTCTTCCGTGGTGCCCCTCACCACCCCGGGCATCACCAACAAAACCCCAAGCCCCAACACCATCAGATAATTTTTCATGTTTTTTCTCCTCACGAAACGTTCTAATTTCTTGCCCACAGTGTAACACGACGAATGTCACGAAGTATCCCAAAAACGTCACGGTTTTGGCAAAGGGAATGCAAAGAATTTGCAAAGAGGAATTCCCCCACACCAGGGGAATTCCTGTGAAAACAATAGGGGAGGAGGGACGGCGGAGCGACGGGAGGAAACAGCGGATCATCGGGGAAAAGTATTTGCTCTGCGGTCACAGGGGTAAGACAATATTCCGTCATTCCGGCGAAGGCCGGAATCCAGAAGGTTTTTTCGTTTCTTCGACAAACATTTCACAAACTGGATCCCGGCCTTCGGGATGACGAACCTAAAATGCTTTTTTTAAATTCACCCATTGGGCAAATCTTTTTTATCACCCAATGAATACTAAAACAGAATTTTATCAATGCTTATTGTTTTTAGAGAAGTTCAACTTCCGTTTTTAGGATAAACAACCACATTCCCCTATGTTAACACAGTCGCCCCTCTTAACGGGGTCTGTGACGGACTGTCATAGAAAAAAAATTTCCCCGGGGTTGGGGAATTTTTTAGGGAAGAAGCTTGTAGCCCAAGCGGTGGACGGTCTCGATTTTGGGGCGGGAGCGGGAGGGAGATTTTTCCAATTTGGTCCTCAAGGTACCCATTTGGTTGTCCAACGTGCGGGTGCTGACCACCACGTCGTCACCCCAAATTTGCTTAAAAAATTCGTTCCGACTGATCACGGTCCCGGGACGGAGGGCCATGAGCCAGAGGAGATCGAACTCCTTGGGTGACAAATTCAGGGCTTGCCCCCCAAGGACCGCCTCTCGTTTGGGCAAATCAATCGTGAGGGCCCCCACCGTTAAACAAGAGGGGACCCCGGAAACGGACCGACGCAGACGGGCCTGAACCCGGGCGATCAATTCCATAACGCTGAAAGGTTTGGTGATGTAATCATCGGCCCCAAGGCGAAACCCGCGGATCTTGTCCATTTCTTGGGAACGGGCCGAGAGGAACAGGATCGGCGTCTGGGCGTCCCGCTGTCTTATCAGGGAACAAACATCGTAACCTGTTCCGTCGGGCAGGGTGACGTCTAAAAGGACCAGATCAAAAACCTGTTTTCGAACGGCGTCCCGGGCGGCGGCCACGGTGGTGGCCAAAAGGACCGAATACCCTTCAAACTCCAAATCGCTTTTAAGAAGACCGCTCAGTTGGGGATCGTCCTCTAAAACAAGAATCGTTGCCATGTTTGTCTCCTAACCCGGACGAGCCGGAAGAGTGGATGAGAAGTTACTAACGGGGTAAATATTTTCTCGAAATGGTTCATGGTTTCTCCGATCGAACGACTCGTCCGAGTTATCTCGACCGTTCTCTCGGATCGTTTCTTGTATCCTTGAAAACTGTTTTTTCGAAATGGGGAAGATCCTGTTAACGGACAGGCTCTCCAGTCTCTTCGTTCTAAAATCTTTGACGTTTTGTCAAAGATTTTAGAACGAAGAGACTATCGGACCGGAAGAATAACGGTTGTGGTGGTTCCAAAACCCACTTGGCTTTTGATTTTGACGGACCCGCCGTGGCGTTCGACGATGTGACGAACAATGCCCAACCCTAAACCGGAACCGGCTTGTTTCCGAGACGCCCGGTAAAAATCATCGAACACGTAGGGAAGATCTTCTTCGCGTATTCCAGTGCCACGGTCCGTCACCGAAACGGTCGCGTGGGACCCGGTCGTCTTGGTTTCGATGCAAATATCCAATCGGTCCTTGGGGGAATACTTAACGGCGTTCCCCACAATATTAACAAAAACCCGTTCCAAAGCCCGAGCGTCGGCCAACAAGAGAACGTCTTCGTCCCCCATTCTTTTGATAAACGGAACGGTCTCTGGGTAAAGAGCCAAACACCCATTTAAGATCTCTTTTAACAGAACGGGTTTAAATGTTTCTTTTTGAACACCCCGCACCGCCCGGGACAAATCCAAAATATCGTTCACGTAGGATTTGAGCCTCAGGGCGGAAATATACATGGACCGGGAAAGCTCTTGGGCCTCTTCGGGCGTCCGGTAGCGACCCAAGGTCAGCTTTTCTCCCGCCAATAAAATAACGGACAGCGGGGTTTTAAGATCGTGGGACACCCCGGCCACAATGCGCTCTTTCAAATCCGACACGTGCCGTTCTTTGCGGGTGGCGGACACAAAAAACCCGAGACTGATCAGCACCACCAAAGACGAAAGAGCGATCAGGCTCCACAAATACTTTGTTTTTTTTCTCCACGCCGAGAGCGCGTCCGGGCGGGCCCCAGGCTCCACCCAAAGCGGGGGGAACACCCGAGGGATTTCCTTTGAAAAACCTCCGGTCGGGCGCTGGGACGTCAGAGGGATTCCTCCCGAACAAGCCTTCGTGAACAACTGGAAAAAAGTCGCGTCCGACACCAACAAAACTCCCCCAAGGTCTCCATCGAAAGATCTCCAGCGGGACAGAGGCACGTAAAACAACGCGTGATCCCCGGCGTCAATCACCAAAGGGGAACGAACAACGCTGGCTTCGCTGAAAAGACGAAGGAACGACGGGAGAACCGTGTCTTGGAGAGACCTAAAAAGAGATTCCTCCTCTTTCCTTTTTGTCTCGGCTTTGCGAACAACGTCGTTCCAAGTCCTGGTTTCAGAAAGGAAAAAATCTCGTTTTTCCGAGGACAACCGCCAAGGGTTTTGAAACAAATCTTCGGCCAAGGCCGACAACACAAGAGCCCGGTCTTTTGCACGACCGGTTTTTTTATACAGAGCCGCCAACTGAATTCCCGACAAAAGAGCCAGAGGCTGGTCCGCTCCGTCCCGAAAAACACCGGAATTTTTCCGAACGTCCACCAAGGCACGTTCCGCGTAGTCCAGACGGTCCGCTTTGATCCAGCAGAGGGCCATGGAAAACCCCAGAACACACCGCCACCGCTCGTCTTTGGTTTCATTCCGAAGAACGTTGTAGGAAGCCGCCGCCTCAAGAAAATCGTTTTTTTGGAATTCGGCTCGCTGCGCGACCCCCAGTCGCCGGGCAAACTCAGCGGTGGCGTCCGGTGGATGCCCCCCCAGAGGAGAGACAGGAACAACCGCGGAAAGGAAAGGACTCATCACTTTTCCTTTGGAATTAAGAACAGCGATCCCTTTCAACCGACCTTGGAAAAACTCCGTGTCCAAGGTTTTCCTGAACGTTAGAAAGCTTTCCGCCCGACCGGAAGGCTCGTTGTCCCGAACCATCCGTTCCAAGTTTTCCAAAGATTTTTGAATCCCCGCCGAGACGCGATCGGACCGGGAAGACGTGTCCGTCTCCATTCGCCGAAGATTTTCCTGAAGGGCCAGCGTCCTTTCTTGGGCGAGATGGATCACCCCAAAATAGACGAGGACCCCCAGCGGAACGAACACACTGGTCAACGAAAGAAAAAGCAAAACATTTCTTCTCATGAGGCAAACCCCCATAAAACATGGGCCAACGGACCACGGGCAAGAAACCAACGTTCTCAGTTTATCAATTTACGCGGTTCCACACCCAATTTTCCAAACAGATTTTAAAACGAAGAGACTATTGACTAATACGGCATTATGCCGTAAAATAAAAAACCACGGTTGTCGCTAAGGAGGCTCCATGAAAACCACCGTTCGTGGAAACAGTTGGGAACGTCTGGAAGCCCGTGTTCGACCACAGGACAAGACGCTGTTGGTTCAAGCGGCTCGTCTGGAGGGGCGGTCCATCACGGATTTTGTTGTTTCCAACGCGTTGCAAGACGCACGACGAGTGATCCGTGAAAACGAAAGGATTCTTCTCAACGCGCAGGATCAAAAAAATTTCGTTGAATCTCTTCTGAATCCACCAGAACCCAACGCGGCCCTACGTACCGCTTACCGAAACCACAAGAAAACATTTAAACCCACGTGACGCTCTGGCGAATAGAACCCCTTGGAAAACATCACGCCCAAGCGAATTTCTCCTGCGGGCAACCGGCGTTGGATCGTTACATCCGAAAAATCGCCGGCCAAGACATGAAAAAGAAATCCGCCGTGGTGTATGTGTTGACAGCGGAGGCAAAAACGGAAATCATCGGTTACTACACCCTATCCGCGTCTTCGGTTCCTCTCGACGATTTTCCCGATGAGGCGACCAAAAAACTTTCCAAATACCCCAACGTCCCCGTCACCCTGATGGGTCGTCTGGCGGTGGACATGAAACACCGAGGCGAAGGGTATGAGGAAAAACTGCTCATCGAGGCTCTTCGTATGAGTTATGAAAACAGCCTCCGAGTGGCGTCCACAGCGGTTGTGGTGGATGCCAAAGCGGACGAGAGTGTCGCTTTCTATAAAAAGTTTGGATTTATCTCCTTCACCACCAGACCGCAACAACTGTTTCTCCCTATAAAAACGGTCGAGCGCTTGATGGCCATCAAACACTAACCAGTCCCTGATTTAGGCAACACGCTGGGACTGGTTGGTAAGTCCGATCTTTGCTCATGGGGTGCCCCCAATGCCAGTAACTTAAGGCAAAAAATGCTCGTCATTCCGACGAAAGCCGGAATCTAGGAATTCAAACTGTTTATTAACCTAGAAACGGAAGTTGAAACTCGTTTTCTTTAGTTTCGTCATCCCGGCGAAGGCCGGGATCCAGAAAGTTTTTTCGTTTCTTCGACAAACATTTTACAAACTGGATCCCGGCCTTCGCCGGGACGACGAGCACAAAAAAAGGCAAAGAGCTTCTTTTCTTCTTCTCCCGACTATCTTCCTGTCGAGTGCACAGCTGGGTTCCGGCCTTCGCCGGAACGACGAACCTTAAGTTACTGGCATTAGGGTGTCCCACAAATCTAAAATCTGAGGATTTTTTATGATGAAAGAAATTCAACGACGGCGGACGTTCGCCATTATTTCTCACCCGGACGCGGGGAAAACCACGCTCACGGAAAAACTTTTGCTGTATGGAGGGGCTTTAAATTTGGCCGGAACGGTCACGGCACGACACAAACAGCGAGCCACAGCGTCCGATTGGATGGAGTTGGAAAAAAAACGGGGTATTTCCATTAGTTCCACCACCTTGCAATTTGATTACAACGGCTATCGGATCAATTTGCTGGACACCCCGGGCCACCGGGATTTTTCCGAGGACACTTACCGGGTGCTGACCGCCGTGGATTCCGTGGTCATGGTGATTGACGCGGCCAAAGGCATCGAAAGTCAAACGCGAAAACTCTTTGAGGTCTGCCGTCAACGACACGTACCCATTTTCACCTTCATCAATAAGTTGGATCGCCCCACCAAAGAACCCTTGGAATTGATTGACGAGTTGGAGAGGGTCCTCCACCTGCACCCGTTCCCCATGAACTGGCCGTTAGGAACCGGGACCGATTTCCAAGGGGTGTACGATCGAATCGCTCGGCGAGTGCATTTGTTCGAGCGAACGCCGGGGGGAGCCTACCGAGCTCCCCAAGAAGCCCACGATCCGACGGACCCCTTCATTGAGGAACGGTTGGATCCCATGGCCTACGCGAGGTTTGTGGAAGAAACAGCTCTGTTGGCCGCCATGGGGGCGTCGCTGAACATCCCGTCGGTTTTGGCGGGAGAGTGCACCCCCATTTTTTTCGGGAGTGCCTCGAACAATTTCGGGGTTCAACTTTTGTTGGATGGGTTTTTGGCCCACGCCCCTGCCCCGGTGGCCCGGGTGTCGTCCTTGGGTCCCATCGCCCCGGAAGACCCGGCTTTTTCCGGTTTCATCTTTAAAATTCAGAGCAACATGGACCCCCGGCATCGGGACCGCGTGGCGTTCATGCGGGTGTGTTCGGGGAAATTCGATCGGGACATGGCCGCCCTGAATTCCCGCACAGGGAAAAGAGTGGTGATGTCAAACGCTCACAAACTTTTTGGTCGGGATCGGGTGGTGATGGAAGAAGCCTACGCCGGGGATATTGTGGGATTGGTTGGGCACGCCGAGTTTAAAATTGGGGACACCTTAAGCGAATCGTCCGGCGTGGTTTACGATGAAATTCCCCGATTCCCCCCGGAATGTTTTGCCTTTCTCAGCAACCCCAGTCCGGCGAAATACAAACCTTTCCGCAAAGGGTTGGACCAACTTCTTCAGGAAGGCATTGTTCAATCTTTTCACGTGGACAATTACCAACTCTTGCTGGCGGCCGTGGGCCCCCTTCAATTCGAGGTGGTCCAGTTTCGCCTCGAATCGGAGTATGGGGCCACGTCCACTTTAGAAGAAGCCCCGTGGAAACTGGTGCGTTGGCTGACCGAAGAGTTGCCCAAAGAAACGCCCCTCCACGTCGGGGTCAACCCCGGCACCGACGCCAAGGGAAACCCCGTTCTCCTCTTCCGAGACGAGTATTCCCTCCGCTATTTCATCGAACGCTACCCCGCCGTGGAACTCAGCGAATTTTTAAATTCAAAAAATTGAAACAGATTTTTCAGCGCCCCACGCTGTGGTATTGAAAACCCAGAGACGTGAGGGCAACGGGGTCGTAGAGGTTTCGTCCGTCGAGAAAAATGGGGGTTCTTAGGTGGGATTTAACCTTCGCCAGATCGGCGTCGCGGAATTCTTTCCACTCCGTGGCCAACAGGACGGCGTCGGCCCCCCGGGCGGCTTCGTAGGGGTTTTTGCAAAAGCGGACGTCTTTTAAGAGCGACCGCGCGCGGTCCATGGCCACGGGATCGTAGGCGTTCACGCGACACCCCTCGGCCTGAAGAAGACGAATAATGTCCAAGGCGGGGGCGTTGCGCAAATCGTCCGTGTCGGGCTTGAAGGCCAACCCCCACACGGCGATCACTTTTCCTTTCAAGTTCCAGAGAGTTTTTTTCAACGTGTCCAACGCCCACCGACGGGCTTGGTCGTTGGCTTCTTGGACGGCTTTGATGATTTTAAAATCGTAGCCCACGTTTTCCGCCATGTGGATAAACGCGCTCACGTCTTTTGGAAAACACGACCCGCCATACCCCAACCCCGCCCGAAGAAACGACGCCCCGATGCGCGGGTCCGCCCCCATGCCTTTCGTGACCAACGTCACGTCGGCCCCCACCCGACCGCAAATCACCGCCAAGGCGTTGGCAAAAGAAATTTTGGTGGCCAGAAAACTGTTGGAAGCGTGCTTGATCAGTTCCGCGCTTTTAATGTCCGTGACGAGCAGAGGGGCTTTGAGGGGGGCGTAGAGTTCACGCATCAGTGTTTCGGCCCGTTTCGACTCGACCCCCACCACCACGCGATCGGGTTTCATGAAATCCGACACGGCGGTGCCTTCCCTCAGAAATTCAGGGTTGGACACCACGTCAAAGGGAACGCCTTTTTTCCCGTGAAGAAGAAGCGTCTGTTTCACTTTTTCACCGGTGTTCACGGGCACCGTGGATTTCTCAACGATCACCGTGTAACGTTTCATTTGCTGGGCCACCTGCCGGGCCACGGTTTCCACGTAAGACAAGTCCGGTTCCCCGTTGGGCAGGGGCGGGGTGTTCACGGCGATAAAAATGTATTCGGCGGTTTCCATCGCTTCCGCCAAACGCGTGGTGAAGGACAACCGTTTGGACCGTCGGTGGGTGGCCACCACTTCGTCCAAACCGGGCTCGTAAATAGGGATACCACCTTTCTTAAGAACCTTGATTTTCTGGGCGTCGGAATCCACGCACGTCACGCGATGGCCAATCTCCGCCAAACACGCCCCCGTCACCAACCCCACGTAACCGGTACCAACAATCGCCACTTGTTTTTGTTTCATAGAAACCTCGAATGAGAATTTTGGCTAAAAAACCTAAAAATCATTGCCCGTGGATCGGCCGGGGTAGAATTGTTTTTCATCCACGACGGACGGGGGACGTCGTTCGAGGTCGGTTTTTAGATCCAAGCGAAAAAAGAGTTCGTTGGACCCAGGACGTTCTCGGTAAGTGACTCGCAACACCCAACAATGAAGATCCCGACGAACCGTGAGGTTTTTCTCTTTCACATCCACCCGACTGTAACGAACCCCGCCCACCCCCATCGCGGTGTAATGGACATCGCCGGACAACCACCAATTCGGCGTGAGATGAAAAGCCGCCCCGTGGGTGATGTCCAGTTCCCCTCTCCGGTCCACATTATAGCTAAAACCTCCACTGAAGAAACGAAGATCGCTCTTCCCTAACCGAAAATCGAACAGGGTGGATTGGGGTTTCCTCACGGGATAAAGCTGAACCGTTTGCCTAGCAAAAAACGTCACCCCAGGGAGAGGGGTGGCGTTCAATTCCACCCAAGGAGGGGAAAACCGCTGACGAGGGCCGTGGTATTGGAGGGAGGGAATGTCTCTAAAATCGTAGGTGGCCGACGCCCGAACCCACAGAGACGACGACGGTCTCCACGAAGGGAACAAGGTGAGGCTGTTTTGCTCCAATCCCAGATCGTTGGGGTTGGCGTGATCCCGATGAAACGTGTTGGGCGTCCAGCGAACCGCGTATTTGTGGGTCAGATCGTAATCCAAATCCCTCGTCAAGCGATGGCGAAGGTTCAGACCCGCGAATCCCTTGCCTTGGGTGATGTCTTTGGGGCTCAAAGAATCCCCCAAATCCTGATCGGACTGCCACGATTGAGTCAACCCAACCGAGGGTTCCAGAGACATGTTTTTGGTCGCCCGAAACAGGTATTTTAACGTGGGTGTACCATCGGCGTATTGACGAAATTGATCTTTGTTTGGGTGAATGGGATCGGCCACGGGCGGGTTTTGTTCGGGTCGATCGTATTGATGGCGCGCGTTCCCAGAAAACTGGAAATACGCCAACGACTTTCCCAAACGAAGAGACGACGTTTGAAACGTCCATTGGGGCAAAATCGTTTTCAAGGTGGCAAAAGAATCCGTGGTGGTTGAATACGTCATGTCGTATTCCGCAACCCCTCGGGAGGTGAACCACGACCCCGTGTAAGTCAAGGCCAAGTCCGATTCCCCCTCTTGGCGAACGCGTTGCGTGTCGTCTCCAATAAAAACATCGTTCACGTATTGATCGCTCTGCAACACCACGTTCGATTGAATTTGCCAGCGGGAAGCGGGCTGCTGCCAATGGCCCAAACGCAGATTCCACCGTTGGGCATCGTCCACAAGATCGTTAATGATAAAACCCGACGCGGAACCGCGAATGGTGTCGTTGGCGTAGGAATATTCTGATCCAAAACCGTGGCCGGCGTTGGAGTAATAATCCCACATCAGTTTCCCTTGGGAATGGTCCGTCACAGGAAACATCAAAGCCGTTTTTGTAAAAAAGCCGTTTCGACCGCTGTTCCCGGGATCCACCGTGAGGGTCCAAGGATTGTTTTGAAAAGACTTTCTGTAATAGGGAAGGTAAAGGATGGGGGTGTCCCCTAGGGCGAACCGTGCTTGACGGACTTGTGCGTTTTTTTTAACTTTAAAAAGCGACTGTTTCCCTCGAAAATGATAGTGGGGCGGGTTCAACTCACAACTGGTGAAAGCCGCTCGATCAATGCGGTAATCGTCGGGGCCCATTCGCTCCAATCCCTGCCCCCAAATGCGCCAAGGACCGTCCTGAATAAAAACGTTGCTCAACACCCCTCGGGTGGCCCCGTAATCGTAGGTCATGTCATCGCACAAAACCGCGAGACCTTTGTCTTCTATGTAAACGTGCCCGTGAGCCACAACGGTTTGGCTGGACAAAGAGAGAGTGATGTCATCCCCTTCCAGACGCGTCCCACTGGATTGAAAAACAGCGTTGTCCCGAGCGATGACCACGTTGTCCGTGGAACGAAATTCGATGTAATCGCACGAAAGTGTGGCCGTGGACAACACCGGTGACAACTCCGCTCGGATCACCCCACACACAAAAAACAACCCCAACAAAATCAAGAAAAATCGTTGAAACAACCCGAAATCTTTTAAAACCGGTTTCACCAGCAAGGCCCCCTCCACTCGTCATTCCCAAGAAAACCGGAATCTAATCCGTAAAATTGACATAATCCTAACCCTGACGAGCCGGAAGAGTGGATGAGATGTTTCTAACGAGGTGAATATTTTCTCGAAATGTTTCATGGTTTCTCCGATCGAACGACTCGTCCGGGTTACTTGCTCGTTCTCTTGAATCGTCTTTTGTCCCCTTGGAAACTATTTTTTAAAGAGGGAAAGATCTTATTAACGCACAGACCTTCTAGTCTCTTAGTTCCAAAATCTTTGATGTTTTGTCAAAGATTTTGGAACTAAGAGACTAAAAACGGAAGTTGAAACTCATTTTCTTTAGATTCGTCATTCCGGCGAAGGCCGGAATCCAGAAGACTTTTTTATTTCTTCGACGGAAATTCCACAGACTAGATTCCGGCCTTCGCCGGAATGACGGGCCTAAAAGCAATACCAGTAACTTAAGGATCGTCTCTCCGGCGGAGGCCGGAGTCCAGTTTTTAAAATTGTTGTTTAAGAACCAGTTTGAATTCCTAGATTCCGGCTTTCGCCGGAATGACGATCATTTTTTGCCTTAAGTTACTGACATTGGGTCTAAAAGGTATCCTTATTGGATCTTTTGTGTTCCCGGGAACACACGGTAGCACACAGTTTTTTTCCCCCTTTGAAAAAGGGGGAAAAATCACTCCACAAGCAAGGCCGCACCCACCACGCCCAAGTCCTCACTGTTTTTCGCCACACGCACACGCACCACTCGGGCCGGCGTATGAAACGCTCTTTCCATCATCACTTTTCTGGCGGTGGGCAAAAAAAGATCCGCCGATTTAGCCAACCCACCGGCCAAAAGAATCGTGTCCGGGTTCAACAAATTCAAAAGACTCGCTAACGCCGTGCCCAAGGCTCGCCCCCCACGGATCCACGCCTCTTTGGCCACGGCATCGCCTCGGCGGGCGGCCAAGGCCAACTCTTTGGGAGAAACCGGGATCTTTGAACGCCTTTTTTGGGTGTAAGCGTTCGTGGCCCACGTCATCAAAGCGGCCCCGCCCATGTAGGCTTCTAAACAGTCGCGACTCCCGCACAAACACGCCACACCCTCCCCGCCCACGGGCGTGTGGCCCAACTCACCCGCGGTGCCCGTGGCCCCTCGATAAATTTTACCATCGAAAATCAAACCCGCCCCCACACCGGTTCCCAACGTAACGACCACCAAATTTCGGGCCCGCCCACCGCACTCCAGATGATTGGCCCCCCAAGCGGCGGCGGTGGCATCGTTTTCGAAATGAAAAGGTTTTGGAAACCCACACCGACGAAACAAGTCCACCAAGGGCACGTTGGTCCAACCCAAATTGGTTGAAAAACGAACCACACCTCGAACAGGGTCCACATCGCCGGCCACCGCAACCCCAGTCCCCAGAAAATTCTTTTCACCCCAGTCCGAGATTTCTTCGTGAACAGCCTCCACGAGAGATTTAGGATTTTTCAACGCGTCGGTTTGGGCCCGTTTTAACACAAGACCACGCTCGTCCACCACGGCTAGTTTAACCAGCGTCCCGCCGATGTCCACACCCAATCGCAACCCTTTTTTCATGTTATATCCTTATCAATGGCTTCGCCCACCAAATAGAGAGAACCGGTGATGAGCGTGGGGGTTCTTTTTTCATTTTGTACGAATGTCCAAGCTTTTTCAAAATTTTCAGCCACACGAACCGGAACTTTTTTCTCCCAGAAAGAGGCCAGGTGCTCGGGCGGGCACGCTCGAGACGAGGGAAGCCCCGTCACCACAACCCGTTCCACCACAGGGGAAAGTTCACGAATCACGCCCCGCACGTCTTTGTCTTTGAGACACCCAAAAATGAGCGTGACTTTTTGAGACCCCCAAGGAGAAGACAACCAAGCCTTCCGAAGGGCCCGGGCCGCGTCGGGGTTGTGGGCCCCATCCAACACCACGGGCGGTCTCCGAGAAACCACCTGAAAACGTCCGGGCCAGCGGGCCCTGGCCATGCCTCGCGTCAAATCGTTCTTAGAAATGGACCAACCTTGCCGAGACAAGCGATGCAACACCGCCACGGCCAAGGCCCCGTTTCGCACCTGATGGTCCCCCCAGAAAGGGACACACACCTTTTCATACACCGCGTCGGGCAAGGTGACGGTGAATCGTTGGCCTGGAAAAATTCGTTCACTTTTCGTGACAAGGATGTCTCGGCCCAAGGTCCACAGGGAAACCCCGGTGTCCAGAGAAAACCGACGGGATTCCGCCTCCAAGGAAGAGGGGACCGATTGAATCAACGGGGAACCCGGACGAGCGATGCCTCGTTTTTCGTGGTAGATGTGTCGACGGGTGGGACCCAACCAATCCGTGTGATCCAAACCGATGGAGGTGATGACAGAAATTTCCGGAGCGCTCACAACATTCACCGCGTCGAGGCGCCCCCCCAACCCCACCTCGAGCACAGCGATGTCCACGCCCGCTCTCTCAAACTCAAGAAAGGCCACGAGGGCGTGAACCTCAAATTCCGTCAACTTAATTTTCCACCGTTCCAAAGAAGCGATTTTTTCTTGGGCCTTGGCCCAAGATCTTGGGGTGATGGAAACCCCGTTCACTTGAACCCGCTCCCGAACGGACACCAAATGGGGAGACGTGAACAGCCCCGTTCGAAACCCAGCCGTCCGCAACACCGACGACAAAAGAGAACTCACGGAGCCTTTCCCGTTGGTCCCCCCCACCAACACCGACGCAAACGATTCTTCGGGGTGCCCCAAAACATCCAAAGCCCGACGAACACGCTCCAGACCCGGGCGAACCCCCGACAACAAGTCCAATCGCTCTTTTTTCAAAAAAAGGGGTAAATCATTTTTGGCGACGGGCGGCCTTAAAAAACGAGAAAAGATCGGAAAGTCTTGTTTTCAGCTGGACTCGTTCCACCACCATGTCCACCATCCCGTGCTTTAATAAAAACTCGGATTGCTGAAACCCTTGAGGAAGTGTTTGGCGGATGGTTTGCTCGATCACCCGAGGTCCCGCAAAGGCCACCAGAGCCCCCGGTTCGGCTAAAACGATGTCGCCCAACATGGCAAAACTGGCGGTGACACCACCGGTGGTGGGGTCTGTGACAACAGAAATAAAAGGCAATCGGGCCTGTTCCAAACGACCCAAGGCGGCGCTGGTTTTCGCCATTTGAAAAAGCGAAAAAATCCCTTCCTGCATGCGAGCCCCCCCCGACGCGGAAACCACCAACGCGGGGATCTCTTCGGACAAAGCCTTTTCAATGACTCGCGTCACTTTTTCACCCACGACACTGCCCATGCTCCCCCCCATGAACCCAAAATTCAAAACGGCCAAAGACACCCGATGACCATTGATTTTCCCAAGACCAGACAACACCGCGTCTTTTTCACCGGTCTTTTTTCGACTGTCCTGAAGACGCTTTTTGTAGGGTTCGCTGTCCACGAACGAAAGGGGGTCCATGGAAATCATATCGGCGTCCAACTCTTCAAAAGTTCCGGGATCCACCAGTTGATCCAACCGTTCGCGAGCGGTGGTGCGCAGGGGGTTGTGGCATTTGGGGCAAACCTTCAGGTTGGCGTGCAGGTCTTTATTAAAAATAATATGTTCGCACTTCGGGCATTTGGCCCAAAGCCCGTGGGGAACATTTTTCTTTTTACCAGTCTCTTCAACGGCCATGAAAAACTCCTAAAATGAGTTTAAAAAACTTTCTCTTCAGAGAAAATCATTCTTTGTCTAAGGCCGTTCGCAAGGAACGAATGAAAGGGGTGAGGGGGACCCCGTCACGAACGCGCTCGACCACAGCGGACCCCACGATCACCCCATCGGTGAGACGCGAGATTTCACGGGCTTGGTCCCCATTGGAAACACCGAACCCCACGGCCACGGGAACTGGGGAGCGCTCTTTTAAATCTTTCAAAAACTCGTCCACACCCGGGGGAAGTCCACGCCGGGCCCCCGTGACACCGGCCACGGACACCGCGTAAAGAAACCCTCGGGACCGCTCGGCGATTTGAGTCCGACGGGCCGGCGGGGTGGTGGGGGCCACCAAATAAATCAGAGAAACCCCTTCCTCCGCCAAAACCTGCTCCAAAGCCCGCCCCTCCTCGATCACCAAATCAGGGACAATCACACCGTCCACCCCCGCCGCTCGAGATCGTTGGGAAAAATTCTTTAATCCCAAACGATGAACAGGGTTCATGTAGGTCATCAAAACCACGGGCAAAGAGGACTTTTGACGAAAAGACTTAACCCAACTCAAAAGAGACAACAACGTCACACCCGTGCTGAGCGCTTTGTGCGAAGCCGCTTGAATCACGGGACCGTCGGCAATGGGGTCCGAAAAAGGAACGCCGATCTCCAACAAATCCACCCCCCCCGCCTCCAAATCCCGCACGGCGTGGTCCATGGCTTTCATGGAGGGATAACCACCGGTCACGTAAGCGATGAGAACTTTTTTGTTTTGAGCCTTTTTTTCCGCGAACACAGAGGCGATGCGATTCGTTTTTAGTTTCAAGACAGACCTCCGGACCGTTTTTGAAGTTGGTCCATGTCTTTGTCCCCACGCCCTGAAAGGCAAAGGACCACCGATTGGTTTTTGGTCATCTTTTTCACCAACCGAGGGAGAAACCCCACGGCGTGGGCCGATTCCAGAGCGGGGCTGATCCCCTCGGTTTTGCTGAGCAGATGAAACCCAGCCAGGGCTTCCTTGTCCGTGGCCGCCACATACTCGGCTCGACCGCTGTCTTTGTAAAAAGAATGTTCAGGCCCCACGGCGGGGTAATCCAAACCCGCCGAAATGGAATGGGTGCCCAACACCTGACCGTGAGCGTCTTGCATCAAATAGGTCCGGGCCCCGTGCAAAACCCCGGGGGACCCCGTACACAACGTGGCGGAATGTTGTCCGGTGGAAAGCCCCTTCCCACCGGCCTCCACGCCAAAAAATTTTACTTTTTTACGGTCGTAAAAAGGAGAAAAAAGACCGATGGCGTTGGATCCACCGCCCACGCAGGCCACCAAGGCCGTGGGATCCCCCGGCTCAAACAATCGAATCTGCGTTTGAACTTCTCGCCCAATCACACTTTGAAATTCCCGCACCATCCACGGGTAAGGGTGGGGCCCCACCACGGACCCCAAGGCGTAAAACGTGGTTTTGACGTTGGTCACCCAATCGCGCATGGCTTCGTTGATGGCGTCTTTGAGGGTGCGGGACCCCGTGGTCACGGGAATCACTCGGGTACCCATACTGCGCATACGAAACACGTTCAAGGACTGACGCTCCATGTCCTCCGCCCCCATGTACACGTCGCAATCAAGCCCCAACAACGCACACGCCGTGGCCGTGCCCACCCCGTGCTGACCCGCCCCGGTTTCCGCGATGACTCGTTTTTTTCCAAGCCGTCTGGCCAACAAACACTGACCCAACGTGTTGTTCACCTTGTGGGCCCCGGTGTGACAGAGGTCTTCCCTTTTTAAATAAATTTTAGGACCACGCAAATGCTTCGTTAAATTCTTGGCCAAAAAAAGCGGCGTGGGCCGACCCGCAAAACGGGTGAGGAGAGCGTCCAACTCCCGTCGAAAATTTTTATCCCCCAACGACTGACGAAAAGCGTCTTCCAACTCCGCCAAGGGGCCCATGAGGGTTTCGGGCACAAACCGCCCCCCGTAAGCCCCAAAATACCCTCGGTTGTCCGGCAGGTCTTTGGCTCTCATGCGTCTTTGGCTCCTTGAATAAATTTTTTCATTTTGTCGAAATCTTTTCGTTTAGGCGATTTTTCCACACCGCTGGCCACATCCACGGCAAAGGGACGAACCAACTCCACGGCCTCGCCCACGTTGTCGGGGGTGAGTCCCCCCGCCAGAAAAATAGGTTTTTTAAAAGCCCGAGCCCGCACCGCTAAATCCCAAGGAAAGGTTTGGCCAGTCCCCCCCAAGGCCCCGTCCACTCGAGCGTCCAAGAGGAAATACGGGCACACGTCCACGAACAAGGGCAAAGGCTCCAAATCTTTTTCCTCGGCCACACGAAACGCACGAACAATGAACACTTCCAGCCGCTCGCTGATGAATCGGCAGTCCTCTGGAGTGTGGTTCCCATGAAGCTGAACCCCAGCCAAACCCACCTTCGACGCGGTTTTGACAATTTCTTCAACGGTTTGTTCCACGAACACGCCCACCGTCGGAACAAAGGGCGGAATTTTGGGAGCCATTCGAGTTGCCAAATCCAGAGACACTTTCCGCGGGCTGTCTTTGTGAAAATTAAACCCGATGTAATTCACCCCCAAATTCACCGCCCACACCGCGTCTTCTTCGTTGGTGATGCCACAGATTTTAATTTTAACGGCCATCGTTCCCTCCCTGAAAACTCACCTAAGCTGGGCTTCCCCCTTTGAAAAAGGGGGATTGAGGGGGATTTTTTTTGTTCACATCCCCCCGCCCCCAATGCCAGTAACTTAAGGATCGTCTCTCCGGCGGAGGCCGGAGTCCAGTTTTTAAAATTGTTGTTTAAAAACCAGTTTGAATTCCTGGATTCCGGCTTTCGCCGGAATGACGAGCATTTTTTACCTTAAGTTACTGGCATTGCCCCCGCCGGCCAACACCAATTTTCGCACAGCCCCGTGCACATCCGTCTCTCGTAAAAAAGATTCCCCCACCAGCACCGCCTTAGCCCCCGCGTGCCGAAGACGTTGAACATCGTCCACCGTTTTAACCCCGCTTTCGGCCACCAACACCGCCCCGGACGGAGCCCCGGGGGACAACCGTTCAAAAGCCCGAGGGTCCATGGACAAATCGTCAAGATTCCGACTGTTAATTCCGATCAACGTCGCCCCGGCTTTCACGGCCCGCTCCATTTCAGACGCCTCGTGGATTTCCACCAGAGCGTCCAAAGCCAAAGACCGGGCCACCCCCAACAAGTCCACCAGCTGGGTGTCGCTCAAAACCCGAACAATCAACAACACCGCGTCGGCCCCGTAACAACGAGCTTCAAAAATCTGATAAGGATCCACCACAAAATCTTTTCGCAACACAGGGAGGGAACAAGCCCCACGGACCACCCCCAAATGGTCCAAACACCCTCCAAAAAAATGAGGTTCTGTCAAAACCGAGAGGGCTCGGGCTCCCGCTTTTTCATAAACAGCGGCCAACACCGCGGGCTCGTAGGGGTCTCGCAAAAGCCCCGCCGAGGGGCTGGAAGCCTTCATTTCCGCAATGACCGCCGTGCGGGAGGAATCGTTTAAGACTTTTGCAAAAGGACGGGGCAGGGGAGTTTCTCGGGCTCGCCGTTCCATGTCCGACAAAGAGACAAGACCTTTCTTTTCTTTTAAATCCGTCCGGGTGACATCTAAAATTTTGTCCAACACGGGGTTCATGGCTGGACGTTGGACAAAGAGATCAAATCGTTTAATTTTTTTTGGGCGGCCCCGCTTTGGATAGAAGCCATAGCCAACTTTTTAGCGTCCTTAAAATTTTTAATTTTCAAACCGGCCCCAGCCGCCTCGGCCACCCACAACACCGCCGCGGCGTTGGCCACCACCACATCGGCGTTGGGCCCGGGCTCACCGGCCAAAATCCGTTTCAAAATTTCCGCGTTGGCGAGGGAATCCCCGCCCGCCAAGGACGGTTTTTTTTGAACGGAAAAACCAAAATCTTTCGGTGTCAACACCCGGGTTCGGTAGCGCCCGTTTCTCAACTCACCGGTTTTCGTGGGCCCCGACAGGGTGATTTCGTCGTGACCTCGACTGTGCACCACCCAAACATTTTTGTCGCCCAAGCGCTGAAGGACCTGGGCCACCACGGGCACTAAATCCGGTGAGAAAACCCCGATCACTTGGGCGTTGGCCCCCGCCGGGTTGGTGAGGGGCCCCAAAATATTAAAAAGCGTCCGCAACCCCAATTCCCGACGAACGGGCATCACGTGGCGGAGAGCTGGGTGAAAATGGGGAGCGAACAAAAAACCGATTCCCACCTCTTTTAAGCACCGTTCCACCACCGTCGCGGGGGCGTCCACCCGAAC
>Ga0247839_1003624_pt1 | contig 20975 bp, 18 predicted proteins | sample LaCruzMarch2015__6_FD_192405 | JGI IMG/M metagenome (GOLD analysis project Ga0247839, IMG submission 192405) | Freshwater microbial communities from meromictic Lake La Cruz, Castile-La Mancha, Spain - LaCruzMarch2015_16m | ecosystem: Environmental > Aquatic > Freshwater > Lake | place: Spain... | reverse complement strand
AAGATCAGAAACTTCATCGACTATTTCAACAAGACGATGGCCAAGCCGTTCCGCTGGACCTACCAGGGAAAGCCGTTGGCAGCCTAGGTTGACATGGTCCGAGCACTTTCATCGTGCGGTACTAGCGACTTAACCAAATTGAGAGCTGAGGCTTTCTGTCATTTTCCTGGCCTTCAGGCCGCATGGACCACTGAAGCGGAAGAAGCAGAAGCGACTCAAGCGTTTCTTAACGCAATTCAGAACTATCCATTACTCAAAGGCGTACAGACGAACTTGTATAAGTGTTTCCTGCCTGTTGCCTGGCATTTGACAAATTGCTCCGGCGTTACGGCCTTTCTCCATCCGGAAGGTGTCTTCGATGATCCGAAGGGCGGCATCTTACGCGAAGAGTTATATTCGCGACTTCGATCGCATTTTCAGTTCTCAAATGAAGCCCATCTGTTCGCCGAAGTTCATAATCGAACCCGTTTCGGAATCAATGTCTACGGACCGATTTCATCTTGCCCACGCTTTGCGCATATCGCTAATTTGCTCTTGCCTATGACTGTCGATTCTATTTATGCGCATGACGGATCAGGTGCAATTGGCGGGCTAAAGAACGATAGGGACGAATGGGATCTATCTGGGCATAGGGACCGAGTAGTGTCGGTTGATATGGACGCCTTGGCAGTCTTTGCTGATTTCTACGACGAAGCTAATACGCCGCCTTCTCGTGCACGCCTACCGGCACTTCATGCTCGCCAGCTAGAAAGCGTGCTAGGAAAAATCGCCAAGCATCCTAAGCGCTTACTGGGACTAGCGAGCAAATTTATTTCAAGCGAGATGTGGCATGAGACGATGCAACAAAAGGACGGAACGATTCACCGCCGATCGCCTCAAGCGGCAGGCTTTTCACCCGATCCCGCAGATTTGATTATTTCCGGACCGCATTTCTACCTTGGAAACCCCTTCAACAAGACTCCGCGCAGGCTTTGCACCGCGAACAAGCACTACGACTGCATAGATCTAGAAAGCATACCCAACGATTACTTGCCGCGAACAAACTATTTTCCGATGGCGGATCGCAGCGAGTATAGACGCCGGACGCCTACGGTGAGAAACGTGCTAAGCCAAACCGGAGAGACGAAACTGATCACGGATTTCTACCGCCTAACGTTTCGAAATATGTTTCAGCCTGGCAATGAAAGAGCCCTTCTTTGCGCGGTTACTCCACCGGGAACTGCGCATGTCAACTCGGTGATTTCCGGCGCATTTTTTGACAATCATTCGCTAATAGAATCGGCCGTAATCTGCCAATCCATTGTAGGGGACTTCTTACTGAGAACCTCAGGTCGTACTGGTTTATATTCAACCTGGCTTAGGCTTCCGTGGCTGGACAGTGATGTCCCTTCTCTAGCTCGGGTCCTGACTTTGAACAGCCTTACCACCCACTACGCCCCCCTCTGGTCCGAGGTCTTCGACCCCGCTTTCACCCAAGAGCGCTGGAGCCAACCCGACAACCCCCGCCTGCCGCAAGCATTCTTCGCCCGACTCACCCCCAACTGGCAGCGCGACTGTGCCCTGCGCACCGACTACGCCCGCCGCATGGCCCTGGTTGAGATCGACGTACTGGTTGCCCAGGCGCTGGGCCTGACCCTGGACGAACTGCTGCTCATCTACCGCGTCCAGTTCCCGGTGATGCAGCAATACGAGCGCGACACCTGGTACGACATCCACGGCCGCATCGTCTTCACTATCAGCAAGGGCCTTGTGGGCGTCGGTCTGCCCCGCAAGGCCGGCCGGAAGGACCCCAAGTGCCGCATCACCACCCCCGACGGCAAGGCGCGTGACGGCCAGTTCGGCTGGGAAGACTGCCAGGGCCTCCCCGACGGGAGCCTGGTCCAGCAATGGGTGGAAGACGACACCCTGCCCACCGGCAAATACCTCAAGGAACGCCGCTGGACCGCCCCCTTCGCCCGCGCCAGCCGCGAGGACGACTACCGCATCGCCTGGGCCTTTTTTTCCGCGACTGCACCGACACCTTCAGACGACCAAACGAATAGGGAAAGAATCTGATGGCAACCGTTGAGGACGTCTCGAACACGGCACTCGGCCTACGAGTCGAGGGCCGCGCGGTCTTCGCCGAACGGCTGCCGGCGAGCCTCGACCGCCTGGACGAGCGGGAGTGGGGCCGGCTTTGGGGTAAGGAAGCTGCACGGCGGCTTGCCTCGCACCACAACGGGATGGGCGTCGGTGGAGCTTGCAACCAGCGGCAGCAATGCTTAAAATGCCCGGTCGCGTCGGCGAGATAGCGTATAAATTTACCATGTTTTCGGAGGCCAAGAGCGATGAATCGTCATGTAGCCGAAAAGACTGCTGACCGTGGCGCCCTTCCCCCGGAGTTTTTCGACTGGCTGAACTCCGCCGCGGGTCAGTTTGCTGTCCAATCGGCAGTCAAGAATTCTCAATCAGCGGTGAAGGGCCTGGATGACGAGCGGCAGCTCAATCCGGAACAGTTACATGTGCCGATTACACTCTGATTGAGTTTCATGGTCATGAAGGCATTTCGGGTTCTTGCCTACAGTCGGGACGCCCTACTCGAATGCCTCGTGGACGCCTCGCTCTCCTCGCAGGAGGATCTTGAGCGAAAGCTGCATATCCGCTACTTTACGGACTATTTTTCTGCGCTTGGTGCTCGGACGATCCTGGTCGAGAGTGGCTATGTCGATCACGATTATCTTGAGGATTACGCTGCATATTACGTGCGCTGCTTTCAGCGCTACAAGCGTCACACCCAAAGGCTGCATTTCTTTAATCAGCCTTTTTCTGAGCATGACTTTCACGATGCCCTGGTGAATCCAGCGTCGGCGTTCAATGCCAGGTTCCTTCAGGATGGGTATCTGGGATTCGTTGTTGTCAAGCCGCTGCCCCAGACGATCATCGGTAGGACCTGTCTGATCACCTACCCCGCGGACGGTGGCAGGCGCTCCTTTCCAATTCTGCGAGATTACCCGGTGAACCTGTTTGGGTTCAACTTGAAAGTTGCAAGTCTGGCGTTCCAGGAGCAGGACACTGTCGTCGCGGCCTGTGCAACCAGCGCGCTGTGGTCCTGTTTTCAAGGCACGGGCAAACTGTTCCAGCACGCGATTCCCTCTCCCGTGGAGATCACCAAGGCGGCAACCGACCACGTGCCGGAGAGCCTCCCGGCAACAAGCGCGCGTGCGCTGCCGAATAGCGGGCTCACCGCGACACAAATGGCGCTTGCGATAAGGAATGTCGGCCTGGAACCATATATTCTCAGTACTACATCAACCTATATTCTGAACAGTACCTTATACGCCTATCTCAAGTGTAAGATTCCCCCTATTCTGGGGTTTCAGCTTTATGATTTAGTTGCCGGAGTGGAACATCTGATCGGGGGGCACGCCGTTGCTTTAACTGGGTTCAGTACCGGCATCTCCAAGCCAAAGCCTTTTGGTCCAAGCGGGTTCCTGTTACGCGCAAGTCGCATTGATAAGGTTTACGCACACGACGACCAGGTCGGACCTTTTTCGCGAATGGAGCACGCCTTTTCAACTCGCGATTATCTTGCCACTTCTTGGCGAGGCAAAGGCAATGTGGAGGCGTTGCCATTGCTCTTGCTTCTCCCTCTCTACCATAAGATTCGGATTCCTTTTGAAACCATTCACGATGCCGTGCTGATTCTGGATTCGGTTCTCGATCCAGCTCGAGCCAAAGCCTATCCAACACTGCCCCGGCCTGAGTGGGATATCTACCTGACGACAGTCAACGAATTCAAGTCCGATGTTTTGGACGCGATGCGCTCCTTGCTCGGCTCAGCGGTAGAGCACAGTCTTACGGCCGTTTTATGGCGCGTCACAGCGCGTTGCGGGTCCGACCATCACCTCGATCTGCTCTTCGACGCAACCGGTATCGCTCAACATCAACTGCTTGTCCATGTTGTCAAGGTGAGGCCCGAATTGCCCGCCTTGATCGCCGCATGCTCGGGGCTCGTCAAAGGTCAATTAGGCAACCGTCAGGCCGAAGCAATATTCGCATGGTTTGAGCCCCCCGTTTCACCATAGGGCGCGACCTGGGTGACTCCTCGCCATGCTCCCATCACTCCTGATCCACGACATCCAACAGGGCCTGCGGGACTTCCTGGTCACCGGCTTCGAGCCCTCGGACGGCTTTTTCCAGGGTCTGATGGCGCGCTTCGTGGCCGACGAGGCGGGATGGATGAAGGGACCCTATCTGCAGATCGGCCTACCCTTCCGGCCCGGCCTGCGATCCAGGGATTTCTTCGACGGCTTTCAGACCACCTATCCGAGCCATACGCACCAGGAAGCGGCCTGGCAGCGCCTGTCGACCCGGCATGCCGCGGCGAATGCCCTGGTCGCCACCGGTACCGGCAGCGGTAAGACAGAGTGTTTCCAATACCCGCTGATGGACTACGCCGCCCGTGCCCGTGAAGCGGGGGAGTCGGGTATCAAGGGGCTGGTGATTTACCCCATGAATGCCCTGGCGAGTGACCAGGCCGGGCGCTTCGCCAACGCGATCCATGCCATCCCGGCCTTCAGCAAACTGCGGGTGGGTCTTTTTGTCGGCGGGGTCTCGGATGGCGCGGGCAGCGGCCAGAAGATGAGCCCCACGGGGGTCATCACCGATCGGGAGACCCTGCGTAAGGCGCCGCCGGACATCCTGCTCACCAACTACAAGATGCTGGATTATCTGCTGATCCGCCCCCGTGATCGGGACTTGTGGGCAAAGAACGCGCCCACCACCCTGCGCTATGTGGTGGTGGATGAACTCCACACCTTCGACGGCGCCCAGGGCACGGACCTGGCCCTGTTGCTACGCCGGTTGAAGGCGCGGCTGAAGACCCCGGCGGACCAGCTCATTCAGGTCGGCACCTCGGCGACCCTGGGCGGCACCACGGACAGTGCCCCCTTGCGTGATTACGCACGCCAGGTCTTTGGCGCTCCTTTTCCGCCCGAGTCGGTGATCACCGAGGACCGCCTGTCGGCAGCGGAATTCCTGGGCGATGCCATCATCGAGCATCTGTTCCAAGCGCGGGGGGACTTGGCGGCAGTTCTGGACCCGGTCCGTTATCCCGATCAGGCCGCCGCCGTGGCGGCCTGGTTCGCGCTCTTCTTCCCCGGTCTGCCAGAGCCGGCGGACGTGCGTGCGCCCGCCTGGCGCCAGGCCCTGGGAGGGCTGCTCAAGCGCCATCTACTGTTCGTCAATCTGCTGCGTCTGGCCAAGGGGGAGGTGGTGAGCCTCATGGAGTTGGCCGCCCGTCTCACCGGGACCCTGCCGGAGTCTACCCGGCCCCAGGCGGTCGAGATCCTGGTCGCCCTGCTGGCCCTGGTGGCCTGGGCACGTGGACCCGGGCATCCCGAGTTGCCATTGGTGACCTTGCGCCTGCAAGTCTGGCTGCGGGAGCTGCGGCGCATGGTGGCACGGGTAAGCCCGGACCCGGCAGAGATCCAACTGCGCGGCGCCGCGGATTTGCAGAGTAAACCCGAGGGACTCCATCTGCCGCTGGTGCAATGCACCCAATGCCACGCGACGGGGTGGCTCAGCCGTTTGCCGCAGCACGCAGCCAAGGTTTCATCCCAGCTCGACGAGATCTACAACGCCTGGTTCTCCGGCTCCGCCGACGCGGTGCGACTCTATCCGGGCGTTCTGGACCAACGATCCCAGGTGGAAGCCGTCCCGGCCTTCTTGTGCGGGGAATGCGGCACCTTGCAGGGTCGCGACGGCGACTGCCCCGGTTGTGGCGGACAAGCCCTGGTGCGCGTCCTGCGCACGACCGGGGTGCGCACCACCATCCAGGGGACGAAGCCTTCCAACTGGCACGACGATACCTGCCCCGCCTGTGGCGAGCGCGGGCGCCAGCTCCTGCTGGGTGCGCGCAACGCGACCCTGGGCGCTCAGGTGGTGGAGCACAGTTGGGCCAGCCCCTACAACGACGACAAGAAACTGATCGCCTTTTCGGATTCGGTCCAGGATGCCGCGCACCGCGCGGGCTTCTTCAACGCCCGCACCTACACCCGCTCGATCCGTACCGCCCTGGTCCAGGCGTTGGATGCGCTGGCGGTGCCGGGATTGGCTTGGTCGACCTTTCTGGATCGATTCGCCAACCTCTGGCGGGACCCCGACTCAGGGCTTTTCATGACACCAGAACGCTTCGTGTCAGAGTTCATCGGCCCCAACATGATCTGGCAACGCGATTGGGCCGAGGAGTTGCTGAAGGATAAGGGCCTGCCCCAAGACAGCCGACTGCCCGCACGGGTCCAGAAACGCCTGGCCTGGGCGGCCCATGCGGAGATGAGCTATCTGTGCCGCCGTGGCCGGACCCTGGAGCGGACCGGGCTTGCGACCCTGAGCCCGGATCTCGCGCGGGTGCAGGAGACGGTGAGCGTCCTGATACCGGTCCTGCACGAACAGTTCGGTGCCCGCGGACTGGAATCCGGAACCCTGTTCCATTGGCTGTGGGGCCTGCTGACCCATCTGCGCTGGCGCGGTGCCGTGGCCCACCCTGAACTCGGCCGCTATCAGGAGGACGCGAATCACTGGGGGTTGATGCGCACGCAGGGGCGTGGCGAGTGGCTGCCGTCCTTGGGCGAACGCGTCCGCCCGGTGTTCCTCAGCCTGGGGCAACATCGCAGCTTCGATACCCTGACGCGCACCCATGGCCAAACCTGGTATCAGGTGTGGCTGGACGCGACCCTGGGCCACCAGATGTTACTGGCACCGGGGATTGCTGAGCCGCTATACCATGCGGCGATCCTGGCCCTGACCCAGGCCGGCCTGCTTCAGCGCGCCACCAACCCGCAGGGCGACACCGTTGGGCTCGATCCCGCGGCCTTGTTCCCCCAGCGGGAGGTTTGCTTTCTGATCGCCGGCGACGGAACCCGCCGTCTGACGGTGCCGACGGACCTGGCGGAGACCCTGCTCGGCATGCCCTGTCTGGACGCCCCGGCCCAGGTTTACACTCGAATATCGGAGGTGGTGACCGGCGTGACGCGCAAGGCCGGACGGGGCGATCTGCGCCGGGTGATCGCTGCCGAGCACACGGGGCTCCTGGAGCGGGACGAACGGGAACGACTGGAGCGTCGCTTCAAGTCGGATCGGCCCCAGCCCTGGTACGAGAACCTGTTATCGGCAACGCCGACCCTGGAGATGGGCGTGGACATCGGCGCCCTGTCGTCGGTACTGCTGGGTTCGGTACCGCCTAATCAGGCGAGCTTTCTGCAACGGGTCGGGCGCGCGGGGCGCCGGGACGGTAACGCGGTGGCAACGACGCTGGCGGACGGTGCCAGTCCCCACGACCTCTATTTTTTCGCGGCGACACAGGAGATGCTGAGCGGCGAGGTGTTGCCGCCAGGGGTCTTCCTGCAAGCCGCCGAGGTGTTGCGACGGCAACTCCTGGCCTTTTGTCTTGATGACTGGGTGGCCAGCGGCATCCCCGCCAAGGCGCTGCCGGACAAGACGGCCGCCGCGCTGGATGCGGTGGAGGCATTCGACACCGGTCGCTTTCCCTATCTTTTCCTGAATCATCTGCAGGCCAGGGAAGACCAGCTCTTGCCGGCGTTCATCGGTCTGCTCGGCGAGGACATGACCCCGGACATGGCAGAGCGCCTGCGGGTCTTTTATCAGGGCGACCAGGAAGTGGACGGGCTGCGCCAGCGCATCCTGAAGGTGCTGGAGGAATTGAAGGCGGAACGCTTGGACTACAAGAACAAGGCAACCCGCATCAGGACCAAGATCAGACAGTTGCAGGCCCAGCCCCAGGATGAGGCCACCCGCGCCGAGATCGCCCAGTTAGACCTGGAGCGCCAGAGCGCCCTGGCCCTCGCCCGGGAGATCAACCAGCGCGATCTGCTCAATACCTTCACCGACGCCGGCCTGATCCCCAACTACGCCTTTCCGGAGGCCGGGGTCGAGCTCAAGTCCGTACTCTGGCGCCGTGCGGCGTCGGACGATGCAACCGATCGGGGCTATGTGGCCCTGCCGGCCCTGAAATACGAACGCCCCGCGGCCTCGGCCCTGTCCGAATTCGCGCCGGAGAACCGCTTCTACGCCAACCAGCGGCGGGTCGAAGTGGACCAGATCAATATGAATCTGGCCAAGCTCGAGACCTGGCGGCTGTGCCCTTGCTGTCATCACATGGAGAATCTGGAGGTCGTGGCGGACGGTCACGCCGCCTGCCCCCGCTGCGGGGATGTAATGTGGAGCAATGTGACTCAGCGTCGGCAACTCCTGCGCTTCCGTCAGGCCATCGCCAACAGCGACGATACCCAGGTGCGCATCGACGATAGCGCGGACGACCGGGAACCCAGGTTTTATGTTCGCCAGTTGCTGGCGGATTTCGAGGCCGCGGATATCCGCGAGGCGTGGCGCCTGGTGGCGGACGATCTGCCTTTCGGCTTTGAGTTCATTGCCCGGGCGACCTTCCGCGATGTGAACTTTGGCGAGTCCGGCAAGGCGGGCGACAGCTTCAAGGTCGCCGACAAGGAAACCAGCCGGCCCGGTTTTAAGCTCTGCCGCCAGTGTGGCAAGACCCAGACGCCGCGCCGCCGGGACAAGACGGAGACTGGCCAGCAGCACGCCTTCGATTGTGAAAAGCGCGACTCAGCGGACCCCGACAACCTGGTGGAGTGCCTTTACCTCTACCGGGAATTCCACTCGGAGGCCCTGCGGATCCTGGTGCCCTATACCCGCCGCGGGCTGGACGACGAGGTAGTGCAGTCCTTCATCGCCGCCCTGCAATTGGGGCTGAAGAAGCGCTTCGGCGGTCGAGTGGACCATCTGCGCATCGTCACCCAGGACGAGCCCGGCCAGGACGGCGGCCCGCGTCGTCAGTATGTCCTGCTCTATGACTCGGTCCCGGGCGGCACGGGTTACCTGCATCAGCTGTTGAGCGCGGATGCCCACACCCTCGTGGATATCCTGCGCCTGGCCTTCGACGCGCTGAATATCTGCTCCTGCAATGCCGATCCCGCCAAGGATGGGTGTTACCGCTGTCTCTACCAGTATCGTCTCGGCCGGCAGATGGAGAAAGTCTCCCGTGACCAGGCCAAGGCTGTGTTGGGGGAATTGCTGCACGCCATGGATCGCCTGGAACGGGTGCCGACCATTTCGGAGATCTACATCAATCCGAATTTCGACTCGGCGCTGGAGGCCCGCTTCGTCGAGAGCCTGCACCGCCTGGGAGGAGCGTCGGGCTTGCCGACGACCCGACTGGTGCAGGAGATTGTGAACGGTAAGACGGGCTTCCTGCTGGAGGTCGGGGATCAGCGCTATTGGCTGGAGCCCCAGGTGGAATGCGGATCGGCGCAGGGGGTGGCTCAATCGTCCAAACCGGACTTTGTCATTTGGCCGGCGCAGGCGCGGTCTTCACGTCGCGCCATCGCCGTCTTTTGTGATGGCTGGGCCTGGCACCATCAGAGTCTCCAGGGCGATGCGCGCAAACGCAGTGCACTGGTCGCCGGCGGGCGTTTCTGGGTCTGGTCCATCACCCATGAGGATGTGAAGGCCGCCTTGGCAGGAGAGACCCAAACGGACCTGGAATCCCCCTTGTCGCGACTGAACCGGCACGCGAATCAAGTGCCGCCGCTCAAGGCGGACCCCGGCTGGTTCAACCAGAACGCCATCGCCCAGTTGCTGCGATTGCTGGCCGATCCCGACGAGGCTCGGCTGGTACGCAATGCCGCGGTCGCGACCTTTCTCATGGTCCACCCACCGACCGACGCTCGGGGCACAACGGCACTGGCGGCGGAGATGCACCAGTTCTGGAAGGGCTTGCCGGGCTGGATGGGGGATTTCGCCGCCCAGCGGACCTGGGCGGCCAGCCGCGATGGGTCTCACCCCCGGCTGCGCATGAGCTGGCCGGCGAGTCTGGCCAAGGCCGCAGTCGGGGATGACCCCTGTCCCGGTGTCTGGCTCTTTGATGAGACGCTGGACCTGGAGGACAAAGAGCGGCACCTGCACTGGCGTTCCTGGCTGGCCTTTTACAATGGTTTCCAGGTCTTGCCGGGGCTGCTGCTGACCACCCAGGCCGGAATCGCCGAGGGAGACTATGACGACCTGGCCCCGGTTCAGGCGCGCGCCGCTGATCAAGCGACGACGGACGGCCAGCGTCAGGCCTGGGCGAAAGCGATCGACCAGGCCATGGCGGTCGTCCAGGAGGGGATGCGTGAGCTCGCCGAGCGCGCCATGCCGACCCCGGACGGGGTGGGACACGAGATGCAGGCCCAGAACGGCGCGGTCTGCGCCGAGGCCGAACTCGTCTGGCTTGCGCCGAGACTGGCGCTCTTGCTCGACCATCAATACGAATACGCCCCAGCCTGGGAAGGTCTTGGCTGGACGGTGGTCCGCGCCGAGGGGGAGTGGGTGGCGGCGGTCATCGGCCATCTGGGCGTTAGCCCCAACGAAAACCGGGAGGAAGGTCGATGAGCCTCAAGCCGAAGGTGGCCCTGTCACAGGACCTGTTGATCAGCCTGGCCCGACTGTCACCGCCCGTGCAGGCCAAGGTGCTCAAGTGGGCGATCCGCTTCCAGAGTGACCCGACCTCAACCGGCATCCACTACGAGAAGATCCAGGGCGCGCGGGACGCCAATTTGAAATCGGTGCGCATTGATCAGGACTGGCGGGGCATCGTCTTTCAGCCCATCGCCGGGGACGTTTATGTGCTCCTGTATGTGGATCGCCATGACGACGCCTACCAATGGGCCGCAAAGCGGCGGATCGCTGTCAACCCGGTGACGGGGGCGATGCAGATCGTCATCACCGAGGAAATCCCAGGTGAGATCCCAGGTGAGATCGCACCGCAGCCCGCCCTCGCGCCGAAGCCAAAGCCGGTTCCCGCGCTTGCTCCGGGCCTCTTCGCCGCCCTGAGCGACCATGACCTCCTGGCATTGGGCACCCCGGAGGACTTGTTGCCGAGGGTGAGGGCGATCACCACCGAGGACGATCTGGACACCATGCAACCCCAACTGCCGGTGGAAGCCTACGAGGGCCTGTTCCTGTGCGCCGCGGGCGACACGGTGTCCCAGGTGCTCGCCGCGCGCGAGACGCGCGTCGACCGGGAGATCGATACCAACGACTTCGCCGCGTCTCTGGAGCGCGCCGAATCGCAGGCGCGCTTCGTGGTGGTCGAAGACGATGATGCGCTCACAGCCATCATGAACGCGCCGCTCGCCCAGTGGCGGGTCTTTCTCCATCCCACCCAAAAGCGGCTGGCAACGGCGGACCTCAGTGGTCCTGCCCGCATCCTGGGAGGGGCCGGGACCGGCAAGACGGTGCTGGCGATGCACCGCGCCAAGTGGCTGGCGGAACACCATTGCCCACCCGGCAGCAAGGTGCTCTTCACCACCTTCACCCGCAACCTCGCCGCCGATGTGGAACAGAACCTCAAGACCTTCTGTTCCCCGGCAGTGCTTGAGCGGATCGAGGTCCGCAATCTGGATGCATGGGTCCACGCCTACCTGCGGGGGCAGAAGTATGAGCACCGCATCACCTATGACCGTCAGAAGGACGCCAAGGATGCGTGGCAGTTGGCGCTGGCCCTGAAAGACGCAAGCCTTGGGCTACCGGAGGATTTCTACCAGACAGAACTAGAGCAGGTGATTCTCGCCCAGGGTATTGCCACGCGGGATGCGTACCGGGCCGCACGCCGTGCCGGGCGGCGGATCACGCTGAACCGCGGCAAGCGGGATGCCATCTGGCCGGTGTTCGAGGAGTACCGGCAGCAGTTGACCATGCGCAAGCTCAAGGAGGTCGATGATGCCTACCGGGACGCCGCCGCCCTGCTCGCCCGCGGCAAGGGCCTGCCGTCCTATGCCGCCATCCTGGTCGACGAGACCCAGGACTTCGGACCCCAGGCCCTGCGGCTGTTGCGGGCAATGATCCCGCCAGGCCGTAACGACCTCTTCTTCGTCGGCGACGGCCACCAACGCATTTACGGCCGCAACAAAGCCACGCTGAGCCGTTGCGGTATCGATATTCGTGGTCGCTCCCGCAAGCTCTATGTCAATTACCGCACCACGGACGAGATACGGCGCCATGCCCTCGCCTATCTGGAGGGTTGCGAGATCGACGACTTGGACGAGGGTACCGACGAGCATCAGCGCTACAAGTCGCTCTCTCACGGACCTGCGCCCTTCATCGAGACCCTGAACAGCCTGGAAGACGCGGAGCCCTGCCTGACCCGGCATCTGGCCGCCTGGCGCCAAGACGACACGGACCCCGGACTGGCGACCTGTGTCATCGCCCCAAGTCGGGCCTGGCGCGATCGCCTGAAGACCGTCTGTGAAGCGGAAGGTTGGAAAACCGGGGTGATTGAGGCCAACGAGGCCGCCGGCACCAGACCAGATACCCTCTGGTTCTCCACCATGCATCGGGCCAAAGGCTTGGAATTCGACCGGGTGATCGCCCTGACTCGGCTCAACCCGGCTGACGATCCGGAGGAGTCCGCGGATCAGCGCCGCCTGCTCTACGTCGCCATCACCCGCGCGAAGCGCGAGGCGGGGGTGATTTTTCTTACTTGATTGCGGTTATGGAATTCCAGCATCGAGTATCGGCTCGGCGAGCGATAACACAACCGTATCGGGCTTTAACCGCGATGGGAAAAGCGCATCGCTGGCCACTCCAGCGCGTGGGTACCGCTGTCGGCCGCACATCAGTGAGTCACCCGCGCAACCCTACCGAGCCCCAGCGCCCACAGTGCGCGAAGAAGGTCTTGCTTGGCTTCCAGCACCCGCACCAGCGCCTCCTCGACCGACTCGCCCCCCATCCCGTCGCCATTCAGAATCGACTCGATGGCCTCGTCGTCCGGACACTCCACCCAGGCCGCGCCGAAGCCGGCCAACCACTCCCGCTGGGCGTCGGTATCGTCCAGCGGCGGGTAGAAGTCGGGATCGGCACTCCCGCCCTTGAAGACGGCCCAGCCCGCGCCGAACCAGCCGCAGTCGGCGATTCGTTTCGGGAGACTCACCGCTATTGGCTCCGCTCGCACGGGGACAGTGGACTTGGCCGGTCGTTGTCGGTGGACAACTGCGGCACCTGCATACAGCGGAAAACGTACCGGGTCACGTCCTGGGGCCAAGTCCCCTCCCCCACATCCGGAAGCGGCCAAAGCTGGTCGCGGGCCGCGGCGAAGGTGAGATCCCCGTCGACAGGGACGACCAACCGGGCCATGGACAGCCGCTGTGCCGGCCTGCGACACCGGGCGGAAGTGAGCGACGCCCGCCACTGCTCGGGGGCGACGGTCTCGGCCAGGGCGCCGTTGCACGTGGGGTGGTAGGCCGCGCGCTGGAGGATGGCGAGATCGCCGACATTTACGTCTAAGCTCATTGGCATCGTCGTACCTGAATGAATATGGCCGGGAGTATCGAGACTCCGTTGCAAGTCGATTCCGAACCGCGGGGGAGTTTCCGAGAACCCGCAGTGCGCGTCCAGGTGCCCTGGTCGTGTCGTTCCGGCGCCAACTGTCCTTCGATTCTGCGGTCCGGTCACGGCCGGGCGCAACGGCTGTAGACCGCTTCGCGATGAGCGCATGCGAATCGTTGAGACGTGCGTAGCCGAAGGCTAGCACTCCTTGGTTCCCGAAAGAAACCGAATGATATGAACCGCCACTTATCGACGCTTGGCCCGCCACTTAAGACCGGTTTGCGGTCGCTCCCCGGCGCCCAGGTGACGGCCCTAGGTCCCATGCCGACACTTAAGTTGATGAACCCCGACACCTATTATTAGTTGTTCAGAACGAGCCTGGCGGCATGTGTATTTTTCGGGCGCAGCCGACCAGGTTCCGGGTCTTCAGGACACCGGAACCGGAAACTTTGGGAAACGATGGACGCCAATGGCGGTCAAGGTGGACCAACCGGCAACGGGGGGACGGGTGCCGCGGGGAGCGGCACTGGGGAGGCGCAACGGCGGGGGGTGAGGAGCCGACCGGTCGGTCAGGGACCCTGGTTCGTCAGTGCGCCGCGCCCAAGTCGGCAGTTGTCGCCGACTTGGTGGTCGCGCGCGTCGCCCGCGCCGGCGAGGATCGCACGCAGCGCGCGGATGTGCGGGGCGTGCTTGGGCTCTGGCTGGGCTGGGGTGGGAGCCACGTGCGGCGGAGCGAGGTCCGGCGGCGCGGCGATCCGGGCGGCTGCCGGCGGCGGTGCCGGGGAACGCGCACCGCCGCCGGTTGCACCCAGCGCGGCGCCGATAGCGGTGCGCAGGCGTGCCCCGCCCGTGCGGGTACCGGCGGCCTCCCGGCGCTGTTGGCTGATGCGCCGCCGGTCATGCTCCAGGCGGGCCTCCAGCCCAAACAGGCCGAAGACGCAGGAAGGCACGACGCGGATCGCCGCCCGGCCGCCATAGCTCCCATCCTCGCGGCGCTCGGCGCGGGGGTGGGGCACGAGCAGCCCGCCGGCGACGATATCACGCATGGCACGCTCGGCCCGACGCAGGCCCAGCCCGGCACGTTCGGCCAAGGTGTGCAAGGTCACCGGCACCAGGGAGCCATCCGCTTGGGGAACGCTCACACACAGCGATGGCAGATCGCAGTAGTGCATGATCGACCCGAGCAGCGCGCAGCACGCCTCCCGGCGCTCGCTGCGCATCTGGCGCGGCTGGCGGTCACCCGCGGGGTCGGCGGCGACCTGACGGTCAAACAGGGCATGTGCAAGGCTGGGGATTATGTCGGGGGCGTCGTAGAACTGGCGGACCCGCTCGATCCAGTTGCACAGGATCGGGGGACGCACGCCGTGCTCGGGCGGCGGACTGAAGAACCGCGGGTGCTGCGGGTCATGGCCGCAGCGATTACCCGACCCCGCAGGTTTCGGCGCGACCTCATCTGGTGTTGTCAGCGCGCCCTGCATCCTACCGACTCGGTTCGCCCGACCATCCGGAACTGCGGCCCGACCCGTTCGCGAGGTTCGGGCGTTGCCTCGGTCGTCGGCCGATCACGTCGTTGCACGGGCGAAGCGCATCGCCCCAGTCTGGCATTGGTGGCCGTTCGGCCGACCGGGGCCGGTACTGCGCAAACGCGGCGGCGAGTTGGGTCAGGTACGGCAGTACCCTGGGGGCGAGGTAGACGCGCAGCCGCCCGTCGGCCGGCAGGCAGTCGATCGCATGCACCAAGGGGGTCTTGGTCGCTTCCAGCCCGCGTTGCTGCGGGTCGGGCGCGTGGATCGTGACCCAGCGGCGAGCCAGCCGGTCGGTCGCCTTCCGGAGCAGGTCGTAGCCCTGTTGCGGCGATATCCCGAACAGCTTGCAGAGACCGTCGGCGGTCACCTCAAAGGGGGTCTCCGCGGTCGGCTGCACGCCAGGCGCACGGCGCTCGATCTGGGCCATCAGGCGCAGCAACACCTGCTGTTCCGCACGGGTCACGCGATCACCCGCTTTCGCTAGCCTGGCTGGCCGCGCGGCCGACGGCTGCATTGCGGTTTGAGCGCGGCGCTGCGGACCGGCACCAGCCTTGGGGTCGCCACGGTCGCGATGCGTGGCAGCGCTCGCCACGCGCGTGGCCTCACGGTTGCGCGCGCGGGCCCGCTCGCGGATGCGCGCCAGGCGCGCAGCCAGCGTCATCGCCGGCTCGTCCAGGATGGCCGTGACCGGGGTCATTCCAACGGCTCGGCGATCCGTCCGCCCGCGCCGACCGGCACCTGCACCAGCCGCTCGGTCGCGACCTCGCACGCCTGGGCGAGCAGAAACAGGGTCGGCAACGACGGACAGCGTACGCCCCGCTCGATCGCGGAGATCGTGCCTTGGCCCATGCCGATCCGTTGGCCCAGTTCCACCTGGCTCCAGCCATGGGTCTTGCGGACACTGCGGACATTGGCGCCGACGATGCGGCGTGCCGCGCGGCCGATGGCTGCGGCGGCAGTCGAACATTTGTCTCTTGAGTGTTTCATATAAACTACTCTCAGAGCTTTATTGAGCATGACATATCAAAATATTGCTCCGTGCTATTGCGCACAGACGTTTTTCGTTCAAGCTATACGGATGATCGACACCGCCATCTTGATCGGCCCCCGCCTGAAGCTCGCCCGCAAGAACGCGCGCCTGAGCCAGAAGGAGCTGGCGGCCTTGTGTGGGATTGGCCAGAGCCATATCAGCGCCATGGAGCGCAACGCACGCGCGCCGTCGATCGAAATGCTGGCGAGCCTGGCGGACGCCCTGAGCGTCACCTCCCACTGGCTGCTGGGCGGTGACAGTTGCGAGACCCTGGGCGACACGGAGACCGGCCGCGCGCATATCCTCGCCGACAGCAAGGCGGCCCCGGGACTCGAGAGCCTGGCCGGCGATCTCGCCATGTGTGCGGTGCTCAACATCCAGCCCACCGAGTGGCAGGCATTGCGCTCGCTGACGACGCCGCACCCGATCACTAAAGAGGGATATGTGGCAATGTTGCTGGTGTTGCGGGGCCATCGTCTCACATGACCCTCGCGCCGGAAGGGCCCCACCGTTCGGTGCACGCCCGACGCATCAACCTCCGCTGGCATTGCGGGCGACGCGATGCATCGTCCCAGCGGCCGTTGCGCAATCGATGCGGATGGATGGCGGGCGCACCAGTGGTGTCCACGGCACACCCCTAAGCCGCCGCTTGCCTTGCCACGGTCTCGCGACTCTCGCGCCGCAGGATATCGAGCACCAGATCGCCGAACTTGGGACCGATCAGGGTGCCGCTGGAGCCGCGCCGCACGATCAACTGCCTACTCTCCACCAACTCCGCCCGATGGTGACGAATAAACCATTCGAGCGACGCGAATGAGGGGAACGCGCCCGCGCCTTGCTCGTTGACCCAACGGCGCGCGAGGATGAAGTCGGAAATGCTCTCGGCCATGCGTCATACTCGTGCAGAAGCCGCCGCCACGGCGACAATCGGAGTATTTATATCCATTAGGGCGTCCTTGGCAATAGAGGACATTCGCCCGGGAGAAGTGTGACAGGAGGTCGCGGGAGATGACAGGAAGTGACAGCAGGTGCCAGGAGAGGACAACTGAGCGCCGCCAGTCCTGGGATCTTTCCGACGAACGGTATTAGCCAGTCGAATGTTGGAGGGTACTGGTGATGCGGGCACGATTCGCGACAGGGAAAGGGGAACACGCGCAGGCATCTTGCGGTTGGTCGGCGTGTCGGTGAAAGGAGTCTTGCACAAGTTGGTTGTGCGGAATTTGTGCGGCACGGAGTGCCGCGACATGCCTTGTGATGCGCAAAAGCGTTGCGGGTGCCAGCGCATCATATTATTAATCAATACCTTGCGCAAAATTCCAGCCCTCCGAAGGCTGGGGTCACAGGTTCGAATCCTGTCGGGCGCGCCATTTTTCGATGCCATTTTCCAATGAGTTCCTGCGCGAGGCGCGCACCCTGGCCCAGATCGACCACCCCAACATCGTGCGGGTGCGCCAGTTCTTCGAGGCCAACGGTACCGCCTATCTGGTCATGGCCTATATACCGGGGGCTGTCGCTCGCCAAGCACCTGGAGCGTCAGGGCGGACGCCTGCCGGAGGACCAGACCAAGCAACTGATGCTGCCGATCTTGGACGGCCTGCGGACGGTTCATGCCAAGCACTTTCTGCACCGCGACATCAAGCCCCAGAACATCTACCTGGCACGCATCGACTCGGGCGGGACGCGGCCCGTCCTCCTGGACTTCGGTGCCGCCCGGCAGGCGATGGGCGAGCCCAGCCGCTCCTTGTCCGTGGTGGTCAGCGCCGGTTACGCCCCCTTCGAGCAATATTACCGCAAGGACAACCAAAGCCCCCGCGTCTCCTGCGAGCCCCGAAACCTTCGGGATGGGATTGCAGAGCCCGTCTCGCTCAGAGCGACACACAACGCCGGAGTCCCATCAAGTGGGCCACCAAACTGAAGCTTCGAGACCAGGAAAGGACCGGTGGCAGCGCTTTTAAGCGTCACTAAACGGGTTCAGCAGCCCGATACCGCAGTGCTCGAAGTCCCGCGTGTTGCGTGTCACCAGGGTCAGTTGATGCGCCTGAGCCGTCGCGGCGATGAGCATGTCCGCCTGATGCCGCACGACACCGCGGGCGGCGAGTTGGCCCCGCAGTTCGCCCGCGCGGCGCGGGATCACCGGCGAGATCGGCAGTGCCTCATGGCGCTGGAAATAGCCGTCCATCCAGGCGAGCACGCGGGCGTTGGGACGCCACGCCAGTCCGAAGAAGACCTCGTCCACGCTGATGACCGAGACGGCATACCGGATGACGGTCCCGGCCCAGGCCAGAACGCCCGGATCGGGCTCGCGCCGGGACAGTTCGCTGATGACGTTGGTGTCAACGAGGTAGGTCACGCCCATCCGCCTCCAGCGTCTCGACCAGGGCGTTCGGTCGGGTGGACCTTGGTGAGTCGACCAGCGTACAGTTCTCCTCGGACAGGATTTGGCGCAGCTCGGCGAACTCGTCGGCGAGGGTAGGCTCGCCGCCCTTTTGCGACCATTGCTGGAAGGCGCGGTACTCCTCGACGTCGATGACCGCGGCGACAAGACGCTTGCGGTTGTAGATCAATTGCGGCCCCGCGGCCGCCTGTTTGACGAGATCGGAGAAACGTTGCTTCGCTTGCGCGATATTCCAGGGCACGATGGCCTCCTTATGTCTATTTGTTGCGTCCATTGTAGGCTCTCACGGACATCTCCGGGGCGCCAGGCTCAGCCTGGCCAGGCGGCCCCCAGCAGGGCGGGCAAGACCTCGGCGCAGGTCCCGCGCAGGGTGTGGCGGGCCATACCGTCCAGCGGCGTGGGGCTCGGATTGACCTGGACCAGGGCCGCCCCAGCATCGCGGGCGATCCCCGGTAGGGCCGCGGCCGGGTAGACCAGGGACGAGGTCCCGACCGTCAGGCACAGGTCGCAAGCGCGGGCCGCCGCCTCGGCTGCGCCCAGGACCGCGGGCACCAGCGACTCGCCGAACCAGACGACTCCGGGGCGAATGGCGCCCCCGCAGTGAGGGCAGCGCGGCGGGGCCAGACGGCGCCCACCCTCGGGCTCGTCGGGCACGCCCGGCGCAAGGTCGAACGGGCGGGCGCAGCGAACGCATCGCGGGGCGTGCAGACTCCCGTGCAGGTGCAGAACCTCCGGGCTGCCCGCCCGTTCGTGCAGGTCATCGACGTTCTGGGTGACGAGGGTCAAGCGCGGGACCCGCGCCGCCAGGGCGGCGATGGCCCGGTGTCCGGGATTGGGCGCGGCTTGGAGCGCCTTCATCCGCCGCCACTCGTACCAGCCCCAAACCAGGTCCGGATCGCGCGCAAAGGCATCGGGGGTGGCCAGCGATGCGGCGTCGAACCGCGACCACAGGCCGGTCAACGCGTCACGGAAGGTGGGGATGCCGCTTTCGGCAGAGGCCCCGGCGCCGGTGAGGACCAACAGATGCCTGGTCCTGCGGAGCGTCTCGATGAGGGCGGGGACGATGCGCATCGCGATGCGGCTCCTGATCGGACCGGGGATCGGATCGCCGGTCGGGCAACGGGTGCCCTGGCCAGGTCTCGTCGATTGCCCGGCGCAGGGAGCAGGTATCGAGCCAGTCTACCGCGGTCGGCTAATGGTTGGGATGTTGGATTCAGGCAGCAGCAGTTCCACATCTTACTCGTCATCACTTGGCGCACTTCTTCGGGAGGTAAGCGTGAGCGGATTCGTCGATAAACTCAAACTCAAGGAGCGGGCCGAAGAGGGTCAGTATTTCGCTCGCCAGGACCACGCCCTGCTCGCCGCTCTGCGCCATCGGGAGGCCTCCAAGGACGCCACCCGACGGGTGTTTTCGGGCGGCCAGACCGGGGTCGACCGGGCCGCGCTGGACGCCGCGCTGGCCCTTGGCCTGCCGATCGGCGGGTGGTGCCCCGCCGGGCGCCGAGCGGAGGACGGACCCATCCCGACCGGTGATGCCCTCACGCCGACCCCGAGCACCGACGATGCAACGCGCACCGAGTGGAACGTGCGCGACAGCGACGCTACCTTGATCCTGCACCGGGGCGACCTTGCGGGCGGCACACGGCTCACCATTCAACTCTCCCGGCGCTGGGGCCGCCCACTTCTGCTGCGCAACCTTGACCACCCGGTCGTGGTCGCCGAGCTGGTGGCCTGGCTGCGTATGAATAGCGTGCGGGTGCTCAACTGCGCCGGCCCCCGTGAGTCTGAGCGTCCGGGTATCCAGGCGCAAGCGCAGTCCGTGCTGAGCGCGCTCTTTGGTGCCTGGCAAAATGAGGCGTAGACCCGAACGAAAAGGCACCGAATCGAAATGACATTGGGGATATCGGCGCCCGGCACGCGCGCCGGCAGCAGGACGCGTTTGAGCCAGACCACGAAGGCCCGCCGCAAGGCGGTCTGCTCGGGGGCCGCGAGCCAGTCGACAAGACTGGCCACGACCCGTTCAATATCGTCCGGGGCGCGGCTGTTTTCCAGCCGGAACAGGGCGGCGGCGACGTTGCGCAGGCCCGCCAGATCAGCCTCGGCGTAGCGGCGCTCTTCCAGCAGAAGTTACCGGATCTGCGGCTGCCAGTGGCGCAGTTGCTCCGGCAGGCCCGGCTCGATCAAGTCGGCTAGGCTGGTCTTGGCCGTCCAGGCATCCTGGCCGTTGTAGAGGACGATCGGCAGCACCGGCGGCAGCGGGCTGCCGGCCGGGATCTCTCCGGCGGCGGCCATGTCCTGGTACAACAGCCCGACGTAGGTGAGCAGCCGCACCGCCATCAGGCGGTCGATGGTGGACTGGAATTCCAACAGCAGGTAGACGTACAGCCAGCGCTCACCCCAGCGCAGGCGCCAGATGATGTCGTCCTCAGGTTCTCGCAGGTCGTGGCTGACGCTGATCTCGCGGACCCGCTCCAAGGTGTCGAAGTCGAGCCCCGCCACCCAGTCCTCGCGCACAAAGCCGCGGACCAGATCGGCGACCATCTCGCGATGGGAGAACAGCAGCTTGTAGGACTGATCGTGCTCGGCCATCGAGCGAATATGGACTCCGCAACGCCGCGCGGGGTAGCGGATTCGCCGTCGCCGAGAC
>Ga0247839_1003622_pt1 | contig 20985 bp, 28 predicted proteins | sample LaCruzMarch2015__6_FD_192405 | JGI IMG/M metagenome (GOLD analysis project Ga0247839, IMG submission 192405) | Freshwater microbial communities from meromictic Lake La Cruz, Castile-La Mancha, Spain - LaCruzMarch2015_16m | ecosystem: Environmental > Aquatic > Freshwater > Lake | place: Spain... | reverse complement strand
GAATATAACCAAACAAACAGAGAATAGCGTGTTTTACTCAAAGAATATAATAACATGAGTGAAGAATATAACCAAACGAACAGAGAAAATGAATACTAAAGTGGAGAATATAAAAATGAGCCTGAAGAATATAGTAACACAAATAAAGAATACAATAAAGTGCCTAAAAACAGCAATCAATAGTATGTTGATAATAATAATATTAAAAGGCCGCTAACTGATTATTTAAGAGCTAGTACGCCTAAAAAATTTACACTTGCAAAATACAAGCGTATGCAAAAATATAATAGCATTCTACAGTTTATCTCGCCTTACATTTTCAATAAAATAACCAAAAGCTTTTGCCAAATTGGCTATTTTACTAAATATTTTTAATCCTACTTTCAAATCGCCATGATCTAGCAAATTCGAAATTTCTAAACGAACATTTTTATTGTTTTCTTTAAGTAATAAATTTAACATTATAGACTCTGAAGAAGGAATTACATTATCGTCTTTCCCATGAATAATGCTAACAGGGCAAGTAATTTTGTGAGCATGTTTCGACAAATCAAGGCGCACTTTCCAAATATCAAAATCCGGAATTTTAGCCCATGCTTTCATAATTACCTCACTTCTATATTCAGTATTAAATCGCAGCTTCTTATATAAATCTACTGTAATTAAATCTGTTTGTTCAAGTAGGTTGGGTAGCAATGGAACTTGTCTTTTCAAACCATTATCGTCTAAAGCAGTTTGAATCAACTCTTCTAAAGGAGGATGGTTACCTACTTCATATTTAATAAAATTTTTCATGAGAATGTGCATCCCATAATCATCTACATTTTTTTCGTTGGTTAAAGCAAATTGAATGGTAGTTTCAAAATTGCAAAAACTTCCTAACAAACACAAGGAAGATACACTGTTTGAAGGCATTTCAGCAATTGCCAAAGAAGCAATGCCAGCAGTAAAAGAAGGTGCAAAAACAGCAGGACAAAATTTGTTTGGATTCAATATTGGATCAGCGCCAATTCGTTGAATAACCTCTTTCACTTCATCAATTCCAGAAGGATGAATTAACAAAGCATCAATGGTACTAATTTTTGGGGTAATAACCCTAAAACCCAATTTTGCAAAGGCATTGTTTGCCACTGCCATGCGTTTGTCTTCATAGCCGCTCATTGAAAAACCTGTGAGCGAAATAATAAGACCCTTTTCTTCTTGATGAGGTGTATATAAAAGTAAAGGCGTTTTACCACTTGAAAGTAATAAATCACGTTCTTCTCCTTTACTATCATTTTTAAACAAAGTAGTATTTACAATAAAACTAAGACCTGCGAGAAACGACATAAAAATTATTTTTATAAATATAATTGAACTAAAATGTGACTAAAAAATTTTTCCAATACAACAAGTATTCATTTGTTTTTTGTTTATTGCTAAAAGCACAATTATATGTATTTATTTCTATTATCAAATTATGCTCAATAAAAATTATCAACCCCAAAAACACTCAAAGGCTTGCATAACATTTCAAAATTCATATTTCATATTTCATATTTCATAATTCATAATTCATAATTCATAATTCATAATTCATAATTCATAATTCATATTTCATAAAAAAAACAGTTATGTAACAAAAGTAACAGAGAATATATTTAAAAAACACATATCATTGTATTGATAAAAAAATTCACTTTTAAACAATTTACACAAATGAAAGCAAACATGGGACCGGCAGACAAAGTAGTGAGAATACTAGTTGCCATTTTAATTGGAGTTCTTTATTACATGGAACAAATTACAGGAACAGCAGCCATTATTTTATTGGCTTTAGCAGTTATTTTTATTGCTACTAGTTTCATGAGTTTTTGTCCGTTGTACTTGCCTTTTGGTTTTTCAACCAAAAAAAAGTAATCCAACAACTTTTTACTCTAAACTCAATTATAACAGCCTAGCAAAACTGCTAAGCTGTTATATTTATTTAAAATGCTTTGCAATAAAAAAATATGAACGAATTTTGGAACCAACGATATAACGAAAACGATTTTGCTTATGGAGTTTTACCCAACCAATTTTTAGCTGAACAATTAGAAAAAATACCCAGTGGAAAAATTCTTTTTCCATGCGAAGGCGAAGGAAGAAATGCCGTTTATGCTGCTCTTAATGGCTGGAATGTAACTGCTTTTGACTTAAGCGAAGCTGGTTTAAATAAAGCCAACATGTTAGCCAATCAAAACCAAGTTACCATTGATTATAAAATAGAAGATGCCATGGAAATTACATTTGAACCCGAAAGTTTTGATGTAATTGCATTAATTTATGCTCATTTTCCTGCTAACAATAGAGCTCAAATTCATTCCAAAATGCTGAGTTGGCTAAAGCCAAATGGTATAATTATTTTGGAAGCATTTAATCCATTTCAATTGAGCAATACATCGGGCGGACCTAAAGAAATTACCATGCTTTATACTGAAGAAATGATGGAAAATGATTTTAAAAGTTTAACAACAAAACTTTTAAAGTCAGAATCAATTATTTTAAACGAAGGCAAGTACCACCAAGGAAAAGCCAACGTAATAAGATATGTTGGAACAAAGTAAAATATATTTCATTGTGTAACAAATGTAACCAAGCTATTAGTGGGTTTGTACTAATTTTGCATCTATAAAAAACATGACTATTTTAAATAAATACAAGTACATAATTATTGGAGTAATAATAGGTTCAATTGCTGGCTATGCTTACTATTATTTTGTAGGCTGTGCAAGTGGCACTTGTGCAATTACTTCAAAACCGTTAAACAGTAGTTTATATGGCGCAATGATGGGCGGCTTATTAGCCGATGTATTTAAAAATGAAAAAACAAAAAACATTGAATAATGAAAAAAAAAACACTTACAATTTTATTTATAATAGCTGTATATTTAAACAGCTTTGGTCAAAATGCACCTTTTGCAATTAAACTTGAACCTATTTCAATAGAAGGATTATTTGGAGTACAATCGTTTGCTTTTGGACAAGCAGATGGAAAATGGTTAATAGTTGGTGGCCGATTAGATGGACTTCATAAACGACAGCCTTTTGCATCGTTCGATGTAGCAGGACATAACAATCAATTAATAGTAATAGACCCAATTACTAAACAAAAATGGACTGCTCCCTTAACAAGTTTAAGTGTAGGAATTCAAGAACAATTGAGCAGTACAAACATGGAGTTTTTTCAGCAAGATAGTATCCTTTATTTCATAGGTGGCTATGGTTACAGCAATACTGCTTTTGACCATGTAACCTACTCAAATTTAACCGCTATAAATGTTCCATTGGTTATAAATGCTGTAATTAATGGAAGTACATTTAACACATATATTAAACAAATAACTGATTCAAAATTTGCTGTTACTGGCGGAAGATTAGAGAAAATTTATAACACTTTTTATTTAGTAGGTGGGCAAAAATTTGATGGTAGATACAACCCAATGAATAACCCAACATTTACCCAAGCTTATACTAGTCAAATTAGAAAATTTACCATTAATAACACAGGAAATTCAATAACTATCAATCACTTTCCTGCAATTACCGATACAGCCAATTTGCACAGACGTGATTACAATGTTTTGCCACAAATTATGCCTAACGGACAAGAAGGTTTAACAGCATTTTCTGGTGTTTTTCAAACAAAGGCAGATATTCCTTACTTAAATTGCGTAAATATAGATAGTAGTGGATATACAGTAAACAATGCTTTTTCGCAATATTATAACCATTATCATTGTGCAAATTTCCATTTGTATAGTGCCAAACAAAACGAAATGCACAGTGTATTTTTTGGAGGAATAGCTCAATATTATGATAATTTAGGGGTTTTGGTTCAAGACAATAATGCTCCATTTGTTAAAACAATTGCACGAGTTACAAGAAACGGAAATGGAGTAATGACAGAATATAAATTACCTGTTGAAATGCCAGCTCTTTTAGGTGCAGGTTCGGAATTAATTCCTGTAGAGAACTTACCAAATTACCCAAATAAAGTGTTGAAATTTGATAATATTTCAACTGATACAACTTTAGTAGGATATATTTTTGGTGGCATAAATAGTACTGCTCCAAACATATTTAACATAAATTCTGGCAGTCAAAGTTCGGCAAACAATCAGTTATTCAAAGTGTTGTTAATTAAAAATGGTATTGTAGGAATTGATAAAATAAATAATCAAAGTAATAACAGTTTGCAAATGCAAGTTTACCCAAATCCTAATCAAGGGAGTTTTATAGTAAAGTTTGTACTCAAACAAAAAACTAAATTAAAAATTAGCATATTTGATTTAAAAGGAAAAGAATTATTGAATGAAGAAAACAACAATTTTTCAATTGGCGAAAACAATCATTCGTTTCAATTAAATAACCAATCAAATATTGGAACATACATAATTACCATAAAAACCGAATACGAAAGTGCATCTCAAAAAGTAATCATTCATCCTTAAAAAAAAAAGAACATGACAACAGAAGATATTATTATTGCCAATCTCAAATGCAATGGTTGTGCAACCACAATAAAAAGAGAATTGTTAGGCATAAACGGTGTAAAAACAGTAGCTGTTGATGTAGAAAAAGATATTATAAACCTTGCCTACGAAAATGTAGAAAGAAGTGTAATTATAAACAAGCTTCATTCGCTTGGTTACCCCGAAGCAACTGAAAAAAACGGATTGCTTTTACAATTAAAAAGTTATACCAGTTGTATGATTGGTAAAATACATAATTTATAATAAACAAAAAAGAAAACAATGAATTTAGAAAATTTAATCAAAGAAAATCAAGGAACTATTATTGATGTTAGAACTCCTGCAGAATTTATGGGTGGAAATGCAGTTGGTTCAATCAACATTCCATTAAACGAAGTAGTAGAAAGAATGGATGAGTTAAAAAGCATGAAAATGCCACTTATACTTTGCTGTGCATCGGGTGGTAGAAGCGGTCAAGCTCACCATTATTTATCAAACCAAGGAATTGATTGTATAAACGGTGGCTCATGGATAAATGTTAATTATTATCAAAGTCAAACAGCATAAAACATAAAAATGATAAATACAATTAAACAAATACTTGGATTAGGCCCAAAAGTAGATTACGCAGAATTAGTGAAGCAAGGTGCCATTATTTTAGATGTGCGCAGTAAAGGTGAATTTGCTAGCGGACATATAAAAGGTGCTATCAATATTTCGGTTGATACTTTAAGTAATAATTTGAGTAAATTGAAAGATAAAAACAAACCAATTATTACATGTTGTGCTTCGGGCATGAGAAGTTCATCGGCAAAAGGAATTCTAAAATCGAATGGTTATACCGATGTTCATAATGGTGGTGCTTGGAGCAGTTTACAATATAAAATAAAATAATGAACACTCAAACTCTTTTAACAGGTTGGAATTTTATGCGCGGATTGCGCTTAGTATTGGGAATAATTTTCTTGATGCAAGCCATAGAAATGCGAGATATAATTACTGGTTTAATTGCCACGTTTTTTTTGTTTCAGGCGGTTACAAATACTGGTTGTTGTGGGTCTAATGGATGTGCAGTTCCTATAAATAAAACTAATGTAGATAATATTCAAGATGTAGATTTTGAGGAAGTAAAAACAAAATAATATGGCAACATTTTCGGAAATTATAAAAAGTGATAAACCTACCTTGGTAGATTTTTTTGCTGAATGGTGTGGACCTTGTAAAACTATGAAACCCATTTTAGAAGATTTGAAAACTAAAATAGGTGAAGAAGCAACTATTTTAAAAATAGATGTCGATAAAAACCAGCAAGTGGCCAGCACATTTCAAATTCAAGGTGTACCAACACTTATTTTATTTAAAAATGGCGAAATAAAATGGCGTCAGTCTGGAGTAGTTTCAGCAAATAATTTAGCCCAAATAATTAAACAAAACACATAAAAAAAATGAAGAAATACCTATTTATCAGCATTTCATTACTTACCATTTTATTAAGTAGTTGTTCAAACGGACAAACTCAAAATTACAAAAGCAACTTATCGGCTACTGAATTTTCGAAGAAAATAACTGATTTACCTACAGCTAACATTATTGATGTTCGTACTTCAGAAGAGTTTGAAGGAGGTCATATTCAAAATGCACAAAATTTTAACTGGAATGGAAACGATTTTGACAAACAAATATCGAATTTAGATAAATCGAAACCAGTATTAGTATATTGCTTAAGTGGTGGAAGAAGTTCATCGGCTGCCAGAAAAATGCGCAAAGAAGGCTTTAAAGAAGTGTATGAATTAGATGGAGGGATGATGCAATGGCGTAATAGTAATTTACCTGAAACAACTGATGGAGCAACTCCAAAACAAGCTGGAATGAGCTTACAACAGTTTGAAGAACTAACAAAAGGAAACAAATTAGTGTTGGTTGATTTCAATGCTGAATGGTGCGCTCCTTGTAAAAAAATGCTGCCAATGGTTGAAGAAATTTCAACTACAATGCACGACAAAGTAAAGGTTGAAAAAATAGATGTTGATGTAAATAATGAATTGGCTACCGCTTTAAAAGTAGAATCTATTCCTATGTTTATAATGTACAAAAATGGTGTTCAAGTTTGGCAACATTTAGGCTTAATAGAAAAAGATAAGTTAGTAGAAGCTATCAATCAAAATAGCAAATAAAGAGTTTGATAATATTGTAATAAACTTTTGGACAAGCTCAATTACCGTGGTCGTTGAGCTTGTTTGTTTATTATCTATCAAATAAAACTCAAAGCAATTAGTTTTTAAAAATATAAACCAATTGTTTGGTTTCAAAAAACTCACCCTCAAAAAAAGTATTTAAATCAGCAGTTTGCACATGTAATTTAGCATTCAATCGTTTTAAATCTTTAATTTCTTCTTTCAAATCTCCACCTTTAAGTAACAAATAACCATTCAGTTTTGAGTTAAAACAATCTACGGCTATGTAATCTTGAGTCCAGCGAAAAAGTGTTTCCATTGGAGCTACTGCCCTACTCAAAATAAAATGAAATTCTTCTTTTAAGTTCTCAACCCTTCCAACCACAAAATCAGTGTTTTTCAAATCAATACCAATTGAAATTTCTTCGGCTACTTTAATTTTTTTAGCTACCGAATCACATAAAGTAAATTCAGTATCAGGAAATAAAATGGCTAATGGAATTCCAGGAAATCCACCACCAGTTCCAATATCTAAAATTTTAGTTCCTTTTTCAAATTGAATATATTTGGCAATAGCCAAACTGTGTAAAACATGCTTTTCGTAAAGCGATTCAATGTCTTTGCGCGAAACAACATTTATTTTGCTGTTCCAATCTACATATAAATCGTACAATAATTTAAACTGATGGTTTTGATTTTCAGTTAAATTAGGGAAGTATTTGGTTATAATTTCAAAATTCAAAATTCGTATTTTTTAAAGTTTGGCGCAAAATAGCTTATTTCCTTTGCCTATTCAAAAGATTATAACAACCTATTATCTTTTTAAAACTTTTGTTGTTATAAAATTATTTTCAAATACTAAAACAAATTCCGTTTATAAAATTAATTTAAAAAATGTGGTGTTGTTTATATTTATTTGAGAAATTTTCAAAAACAATAATGCTAATAGAAATTTCCAATTTAAATAAATCGTATGCCAACCACCAGGCTTTAAAAAATATAAATATAAATATTCCAAAACAAAGTATTTTTGGTTTATTAGGTCCAAATGGTGCTGGCAAAACAAGTTTAATAAGGATTCTTACACAAATAACCCAAGCCGATTCGGGTAAAATTATTTTTGATGGTGAGCCATTAATAGAAAAACACATTTACGAAATTGGTTATTTGCCAGAAGAAAGAGGTTTGTATAAAAAAATGCATATTGGCGAACAGCTATTGTATTTTGCTGAATTAAAAGGTTTAAGCAGTTCCGAAGCTCGTAAAAAAGTGAAATATTGGGTTGATAAATTTGAAATAAAAGATTGGCTAAATAAAAAAGTGGAAGAACTTTCAAAAGGAATGCAACAAAAAGTTCAGTTTATAGCAAGTGTTTTACATCAGCCAAAACTCATTATTTTAGACGAACCTTTTAGCGGATTTGATCCTCAAAATGCGCAATTATTGGTAATTGAAATTTTGAAACTTAGAGATGAAGGAAGTACTATTATTTTTTCGACACACAGAATGGATACAGTTGAAAAATTATGTGATGAAATAGCAATGATAAATAAAAGTGAAGTAGTGCTAAGTGGCAATAAAAACGATATAAAGCAGCAATTTAGTTTTGATGAGTTTAGTTTACAATTTAATGGTAATCTAGTTGAATCCAATCATTACGAAATTATAAACAACTCGGATAATGAAGCCATCATAAAAATATTAACTAATAAAAAAGACGCCATTTCATTTATCAATAATCAAGTTGAACTTCAATCTTTTTTACCTAAAATAGCTACAATGGAAGATATTTTTATAAAAATGGTAAATGAAAATAAAGTCTAATGAACTAATTTTTGACAATGAAAAAACAACTTTTCGTTTTTTGAATTTAGAGTAAAAAACAAATACTCATTACCACCATCTTTTAAATTAAACTGCTTTGATATTTCAGCTTCATTTATTGGGAAATTTCTTTTACTAATATTTGCTTTTAGAATGTTGTTGGCTTTTAAGTAGTTTTTCAATTGAGATTTTGAAAATAAAAACGAATCAATTATAGTAAAGCTTCTTCCATAAAAGTCTTTAATTAAACTACTTCCAATAAAAAAATTGGAATTTGTTGCAATCATAAATAAACCTAAACTTTTAGCATAATTAGCACTTAAATTGGCTTTTATAATGGCCGAATTTGGTTCATAAAAGTAACAATTGTCTGTTTCATCTATTGATACAGTTTTTAACAAATCTTGCTCAAAATACACTTGAATATTTTGCTCATTTATAATATTTACAGCTTTAACAATTGTATCAGTTTTTTGTGAAAAATCAACTAAAAGTAATACTTCTTTTACTTCATTTTTTAGTGCAACAACATGAATTTCTTTAATATTTTCAACAACTGTTTTGCAATAATCCAAATCAACCATTGGCGATAATTTTATCAATAAACAACTCGTAATTTTTTTTATTTGAGGCAATAATTCTAAAATATTTGGAGCACAATCAGAAAATAAATATTTTTTTGAATTTGAACCTGGTCGCCTATCAGCATCAATATAAATAAAATCAAAAGTTGAAGTATTATTTTCCAAAAAATCCTCAGCATAAACAGACTTTCTATCAATGTTTTTGATATCAATTTTGTTGAAATTATGATTTACAATTTCGTTTAATTCTTCATCAGCATCTAAAGAAATTACTTTTGAAAATACTTTTGAAAAAGCAATGTCATCAACACCTAAACCACCACATAAATCTAAAATAGTATCACCATTACAAAATGTAGTTTTGTAAAAAGCAGTCAACTCACTACTAGCCTGTTCATAACTTTTAGCTGGTAACCAACAGTAATTTGCTGTAAAAGTTGGTAGTTTGTTGTTGGCCTTTTTAAAATTTGCTATTGTTTCAAGTACTAAATTTGTATTGAAATTCGTTTGTTTATTGTATTTAAGTGCAAGAGTATGAATATTGTCATTTAAATGATTGTCAACAAAAATTTTTAAATTAAAGTTTAGATGTTTGGGTAAAAGGTTATACTTTTGCAAAGTGTTTTTCAAGTGTATAATAAAACAGTAAAATATAAAAATCAAATAGTTATGAAAAAATTAGCTCCATTTGCAATATTTGCTTTAATCATTATTTTGATGGTTTCATGCAAAGGATCGTGTCCCAAATTTTAGTTTTACACTAAATTCAACTACTGAATCTGTCAGTAATTAAACAAATTGAAAGTTTATGTCTTGAACCAAATCAGGATGTAAACTTTTTGCTACAGGGCAGTTAAGTCCAATTTCAATAATTTTAGCTTTATCATCTTCCGTTAAATCATTTTTGGGAATAAAAACATTTATTTCTATCTTACTAATCCTTCTTGGATTGCTACTCATGTGCTTTTTTACAGTCAATTTTGAGTCAATTAAATTAAATCCCATCAACCTAGTTTGAATAGCTATAGTTGTTATCATACAACTAGCTAAACCTTTAGCTACCAAATCAGTTGGCGAAAATGCAAGTCCTTTTCCAAAATTGTCAGTGGGTGCATCAGTAATAATTTTACTGCCTGATTGTAGGTGAGTTGCCTCACATCTAAATTCTCCTAAATAAATTACTTCTGCTGTATTCATTTTTTGTTATTTTTGACAACAATAATAAAAGAAAATCCACATTGCAAAAACGAATTTTTATTACATTTCATTTTGTGTTGTTTTTTATCAATTACAATAATGCACAAAATACACCCATAACAGATGGTGAACTACTTTATTACAAAGACTTTAACCTAGGATTTAGTTTAAATTCTAATGGTGGTGGCGGTGTTTATTACCGTCATGGTTGGCACAAAACTGGAAGCAAAAAAAATTTTATAGAATCGGATATTTCATACGTTAGGCATCCAAAAGAAGTTTGGCGATATGGTTATCAAGACAATCCAAGTTCTTACACTTATGGCCGTTTAAATTTTGTATATTTTTGGCGTAATAGTTTTGGACAAAAAATTGAGTTAACAGAGCGCAGTTACAAAAATGCTTTAGGCTTAAATTTTATTTATAATGTTGGTATTTCGCTAGCCCTTTTAAAACCAGCTTATATCGATTATTTTATTCAAAATGCGGATGGATCCAATTCGTTAGTGAGCGAAAAATATAATCCCGAAAGACATGATGCCGAATATAGAATTTATGGAAATGGCCCTTTCCTTTCTGGCTTTAACGAATTAAATGTAAAATTTGGCTTATTTGGCCGAGCAGGTTTAAACATTGAATATGGCCAATATCCTGATGATTACAAATCGTTGGAAGCAGGTGTAACTTTTGACGCATTTAACGAAAAATTACCAATGGTGATTAAGGCAGAACAAATTCAATATTTTCCAGCATTGTACATTGCATTTAATTTTGGTTGGAAAAAATAAAAACAATTCATTTACAAAAGAAGTTTATAAAATATTCAATAAATAAGAATGATAGAATTACCAGTATTAAGCGAAGCGAGAGTAAAAAAACCAAGCTGGCTAAAGGTAAAATTACCTACAGGCGAAAACTACCGAAAAGTTCGCCAATTGGTTGATGAATATAAATTACATACCATTTGCGAAAGCGGAAACTGCCCAAATATGGGTGAATGTTGGGGTGAAGGAACTGCTACTTTTATGATTTTAGGAAATATTTGTACCCGTAGTTGTTCGTTTTGTGCAGTAGCAACTGGAAGAGCAAAAACCTATGATTTAGAAGAACCTATGCGTGTGGCAGAAGCCATTAAACTAATGAAAGTAAAACATGCTGTTCTTACTTCGGTAAACAGAGATGAATTACCCGATAAAGGTGCTAAAGTTTGGGCCGATACCATTAGATTAGTGAAAGAATTAAGTCCTACCACAACCATGGAAACTTTAATTCCAGATTTTTTAAGTAAATGGGATTTGTTATATCAAGTAATTGATGAAAAACCAGAAGTAGTAAGTCATAACATGGAAACTGTTCCTAGATTATACCGAAAAATTAGGCCTCAAGCAAAGTATGAACGCAGCTTGGAGCAAATAAAATTAACCAAGGAAAGAGGCAGAAGAACTAAAAGTGGTGTGATGCTTGGATTAGGTGAAACTGAAGCCGAGGTTTTTGAAATTATGGACGATTTAGTGGCGCATGGATGCGATGTTTTAACGCTTGGTCAATATTTGCAACCAACCAAAATGCACGTAGCAGTTGAAGAATTTATAACTCCTGAACAATTTGATTATTACAAACAAGCTGGTTTAGCTAAAGGTTTAAAATATGTAGAAAGTGGTGCTTTGGTTCGCTCAAGTTATCATGCCGAAAAACATATTTAACAAAATAAACAACACTGAAATTCTTCAAATTTAATTATAAAAATGCTGAAAAATATTATTGAACAGGCATGGGAAAACCGTGACTTGATAAAACAAAACGAAACACAACAAGCAATTAGAGAAGTTATTGAGCAATTGGATAAAGGTTTTTTAAGAACCGCTGAGCCAACTGCTAATGGATGGTTAGTAAACGATTGGGTTAAAAAAGCAGTAATCATGTATTTTCCAATCCAAAAAATGGAAACTATTGAAGTGGGTCCCTTTGAATTCCATGATAAAATGTTGTTGAAACGCAATTATGCAGAGCTTGGAGTTAGAGTTGTTCCACATGCAGTAGCTCGTTATGGTTCGTTTTTAGCCAAAGGTGTTATATTGATGCCAAGCTATGTAAACATTGGTGCTTATGTAGATGAAGGAACCATGGTAGATACTTGGGCAACTGTTGGAAGTTGTGCTCAAATTGGAAAAAATGTTCATATAAGTGGTGGAGTTGGAATTGGTGGTGTTTTAGAACCTGTTCAAGCAGCTCCTGTAATCATTGAAGACAATTGTTTCATTGGTTCTCGTTGTATAGTTGTGGAAGGTGTAAGAGTAGAAACTGAAGCTGTTTTAGGAGCTGGTGTAACATTAACCATGAGTACTAAAATAATTGATGTAACAGGCGAAGATCCTATTGAATACAAAGGAGTAGTTCCTGCACGTTCGGTTGTTATTCCTGGTTCATATACCAAAAAATTTCCTGCAGGCGATTACCAAGTTCCTTGTGCCATTATTATTGGAAAACGCAAAGATAGTACCGATAAAAAAACCAGCTTAAACGATGCTTTAAGAGATAACAGTGTGGCTGTTTAAATCTTATTATTTCATAAAATAAACTTAAACAATGAAAATAGGATTTGATGCTAAACGTGCTTTCAATAACTCAACTGGTTTGGGTAATTATTCACGTTTAGTAATTCTTTCATTATTACAAAATTTTCCTGAACATCAGTATTATTTATTTACGCCAACTATTGATGTAAAGTTTAAAAATATTTTTATTGAATATAACAATATAGAAATTATAGAACCAGAAAATTATTTACATAAAAAATTTCATGCAGCATGGCGCAGCTATAGCATTGGCGACATTGTGAACGATTTAAAGTTAGATATTTTTCATGGATTAAGTAACGAAATTCCTAATGGAATAAACAATAAAATAACAAAAACTGTAGTTACTATTCACGACCTTATTTTTCTTCGTTATCCTGATTATTACAACACTATAGATGCCTATATTTATAAGAAAAAATTTAAACGTGCTTGTCAAAATGCTGATTTAATTGTAGCTACAAGCCAGCAAACAAAAACAGATATTGAAACCTATTTTGAAATAAATGAGTCCAAAACCAAAGTAGTTTATCAAGATTGTGATGATGCTTTTGCAAAGCAATATTCAATTGATGAAAAGCAAAAAATTACATCAAAATATAACTTACCAAAACAGTTTATTTTAAGTGTTGGAACTATTGAAAAACGTAAAAATCAACTGACAATTTTAAAAGCATTAGCCAAACTTCCAACCAATTGGAACTTGGTTTTGATTGGAAAAAAAACTGATTATTCAAAAGAACTGATTGATTTTGCAACCAAAAATAATTTACTAAACAGGTTACAAATTTTTGAAAACATAAACTTCAATGATTTGCCAATTATTTACCAATGTAGCCAAGTGTTTGTTTATATTTCAGAATTCGAAGGATTTGGAATTCCAATTTTAGAAGCCATGAAAAGCCAAATACCTATAATTACATCAAATTGTTCTTCGTTGCCAGAGGTTATTGGGCCTTTTGGTAAATGCATATCACCCTTCGATTTTGAAGCCATTGTAAGATTTATAAATAATGATTTGCAAAACTCAGAAACAATAAAAAATATGGTGAATGAAGCCAAAAAACGAACTTTATTATTCAATAAAAATTCTATGGCAAAAACATTGATTGATAATTACATTCATATAACATATTAATCTACCCGCTTTACACAAACAAATGGAAGTATTACAATTAAAGAAGTTTGTTTTGCAATAAAGAAAACTAGTTTTACAACCACAGAAGCACATTCTCAAACAGGGAAGCCAGTTTTACAAACACGGAAGCTGTTATTACAAACTCGGAAGACCATTCTCAAACACGGAAACTAATTCTCATAAACGGAAGCTAGTTTCAATCATGCGGAAGTTAGTATTACAAACATGGAAATCCATTCTCATACACGGAAACTAGCTTTACACATGCGGAAGCTAGTATTACAAATACTGAAGCTCATTCTCATAAACGGAAGCTTGCTTTACAAACACGGAAGCTAGAATTACAAACATGGAAGCCCATTCTCAAACACGGAAACTAGTTTTACAACCAAGGAAGAATGTTTTATAAGTTAAGCAATAAAAAAAGGCCAAACAAATAATAATTGATTGACCTTTTTTTGTAATATAACATATTATTATTCAGTAAATGAACCCATTGCACTGAATTTTTCAATTCTTGAATTTATTAAATCATCCGTTTTTATAGAACTTAATTCAACCAACATTCTATCAATTTCAGTTTTCATAATTACAAAAGCCTCTGCTGGATTTTCGTGTGCACCACCTAAAGGTTCTAAAATTATTCCATCAATCAATTTGTTTTTGTACATGTCGTTAGCAGTTAATTTTAAAGCATCGGCAGCTTTTTCTTTAAACTCCCAAGTGCGCCATAAAATAGATGAACAACTTTCGGGCGAAATAACCGAATACCAAGTGTTTTCCATCATCATTACTCTATCGCCAACACCAATTCCTAAAGCACCACCACTTGCACCTTCACCAATTATTATACAAATAACTGGAACTTTAAGTACGCTCATTTCTAGCAAATTTCTTGCTATAGCTTCACCCTGTCCGCGCTCCTCTGCCTCTAATCCTGGCGATGCACCAGGAGTATCTATAAAACATATAATTGGTTTATTAAACTTTTCGGCCAATTTCATTAATCGTAAAGCTTTTCGGTAACCTTCAGGATTTGGCATTCCAAAATTCCTATACTGTCTTTGTTTGGTATTTCTACCTTTTTGGTGCCCAACAATCATAACCGTTCTACCATTTATTGAGGCAAATCCTCCAATCATTGCTTTGTCGTCTTTTACATTTCTATCGCCATGTAATTCTACAAAATTTTCAAAACAATTTTCAACATAATCTAAAGTATAAGGTCTATCAGGATGGCGGCTCAATTGTACGCGTTGCCATCCATTTAAATTACTATACAATTCTTTCTTAGTAGATATAATCTTTTCTTCAAGTTCAATAATCGAAGTGCTTACATCAATTTTCCCTTTTTCAGCAACTTCCTTAACCTTTTTCAATTGGTCTTCTAAATCCTGTATTGGTTTTTCAAAATCAAAATGTGCCATACTGCAATAATACTAAGGCAAACGTTAAGATTTAACAAATAAATTTTATTTGCTTGTAAATAAGGCTATTTTTATAAAAATAGCCTAATATCAAAGAAAGGCCTTGACAAAAAAATGAAACTACCTATATTTGCACTCCTTTTAAGGGCTTAAAACTTTAAAAGTTCTTTAAAAAAAACGGTGTGGTAGTTCAGTTGGTTAGAATACCTGCCTGTCACGCAGGGGGTCGCGGGTTCGAGTCCCGTCCGCACCGCAGAATTGGTTTCGTAGCTCAATTGAATAGAGCATCTCACTACGGATGAGAAGGTTCAAGGTTTGAATCCTTGCGAGACCACAAAAAAGTAAAATGCCTTGATTGTTTAAAACAATCAAGGCATTTTTTTTGCTCAATTTTTATTCATTTATAAATTCAAAACATTGAGATGCTTCATTTGTATTTACCTATATGAATAATTACGTATTAGAAACTACCACCATTATAAATAAACCTTTGAAGGAAGTATTTGAGTTTTTTAGCAAAGCCGAAAATTTAAATAAACTAACACCTAAAGATGTGTTTTTTAAAATTCTTACTCCGCTTCCAATTGAAATGAAAAAAGGTACTTTTATTGATTACAAAATAAAACTGAATGGAATTCCTTTTGTTTGGAAAACAGAAATAACAGAATGGAATCCTCCTTATAAATTTGCAGATAAACAATTAGTAGGACCATACAAAACTTGGTTACACGAACATTCGTTCCAAGAAATAAATGGCATTACACACATGACAGATAAGATTACTTATTTATCAAAAGGTTGGTTTTTAGCTCCATTATTACATTGGCTTTTTGTAGATAAAAAAGTAAAACAAATTTTTGAATACCGAGAAACTCAATTGAATAATATTTTCAAATAAATTACTGAATTATTTTGAATTTATGAACTTTTTGTAACACATTGCAACGCATAAATGATTAACCAAAAGAAGTGCGAACATTGCAATAATTGGACCGATGGCAACAAAGCTTTTTGCAATGTTTGTGGAGGAATTTTAGACTATAAATACCGCAAAGAAAGAGATGACTTGGAAAAGGAATTAGGGAATGTTCCGCTGTTGTTTGAATATGTAAAAATTAAAAACTCGGAAAATAACAAGTTTCTTTTCTTTCTTGAAAAAGCAATTCGTGGTGGGCAAGCTATTATTTTTGGCATAGTTACCTTGGTTACTTTTATAATTTTGGCGCTTCCATTATAATTTATGACTCCTGCTAACAAATATTTCTACTTTTATATTGCTATTTTATTATGGATGATTCATTCCATATTATTATTTGCAAAAATACATGTTCAATTTTTTGATAATTACTTAGACGATTTAACTTTATTACCAATTATTTTAGGAATAGCTTTAATAATTCAAAGGAAACGAATTTTAAAAAACAATGATTACAAATTTAACCGAATGTTGATTGTTTTTGCATGGTTATACTTCTGTATTATGTTTGAATTGGTAATTCCACATTTAAGCAAAAGTTTTACCGCAGATTGGCTTGATTGTATTGCTTATGGTTTAGGTGCTATTTATTTTGATAAATTAATTAATAAATAGTTTTTGCAATAATTGCAAAAGTAGTTCAACCCTCTTATTTTATTATTTCTTCAATATTTCGAAGTTTAGTTTCGCATAATTTTACAAGCTCTTTGGCTTCAATTAGTTTTACCGAAAGCGTTTCTAAATCTATTTCGTTATTTTCCATTTGTGCAACTATTTGTTCAAGTTTTTGCTGTGCTTGGCTGTATGTTATTTCTTGTGTCATTTTTTTATTTAAAGATTGAAAATTAAAAGATTGAAAGATTTATTGGTTATAGTTATTGCTTATTAATTATTGCTTATTGCCCAATGCATATTGCCTATTGTTTATTCAACACTAAAAATAACGCTTACAATTTTAGTATTTTTTATGTAAGTTTCTATCTCGTTTCCTTTTTGTAGTTGAGCAGTATTACTAACTATTTTATTGTTTATTTTTACCAAAGCATATCCTTTTTTCAAAACATTTTCTGGGTCTAAACTTTGGAGTAACCGTTTTAAATTTACTAAATTTTGTTTAGCTCTGTCTATTTTTAAAGCTATGTTTTGTTCTATTTGGTTAAACTGATACAATAAATTATTTTCAAACATGTAATTATGGTCAACAATATGGGCAGCTACTTTGGTAGGAGTTTTTAGTTGGCGAGCCATTAAATCTACAATGGAAGTATTTCTATCGTGACCAATTCCAGTAAAAACAGGAATATGAAAATTGGCAACTAATTTAGCTAATTCATATTGTTCAAAAGGTTTAAAATCGGTTTCGCTCCCTCCTCCCCTCACCATTGCCACACAATGGTAATGAATATTGCTAGCAAATATTTGCTCAAATTGTTTAATTATATTTTCGTGTGCATTGTCGCCTTGAATTTGGCATAAATACTCGTCTACTTTAAATGCATATCCATAATTATTGTTCAACAATTCGTTTTTAAAATCGCGTTGCCCGTCAGAATTTTGAGCAGTAATTAAAGCTATATTTTGAATAACAACTGGAAGTTTTAGTTTTTTATTGGGAGTAAAATAATGTTCTTCCTCTTTGGTTATTTGTCCATTACTTTCATCAATTAATCGTTTTAGAGTAGCTTGTTTTTGTAACTCAATTTGCCCTAAAGCAAAGCTGTTATCTATTTCCAACATATCGAAACTTAAACCGTATTTGATGCTATATTTTACTTTTACTTTGCAAATAATTTGCAATCCATTGGTAAAATGTTGTTGGGTTAAACGTTCAAATTGTTCAATAAATACATAACCCTGACTCCAAGCCGTAGCTTTCATTTCGGCAATAATTTCTGTGTCTTTTTTCTCAATAAGTTTCAAAAAACACCATCGCTTAGACTCATATTTTTTCACATCAGTTATTTCGGCTTTTATCCAAAATGTTTGGTAACCAAACTGACTTTGTATGGTTTCGTCTATTTTATAAAGTAACTGAGAAAGATTTATGGCCTGCATATTTTTGAATTGAGAGATTACAAAGTTAGAATATTTGAAGGAGTTTGTTAGTTTGTTAGTTGGTAGTTTTTTAGTTTCATAGTTGTTTGGTTGATTAGTTGAATGTTATTGAAATTTAGCTTGGTACCTTTGAGAAGTATTGTGGGAGGTTTGAAAGTATGTGTACCACCTTTACATTAAGAGTGCTACCCATGAGAAGTATCCCAACCAAATTCAAATGTATTTTTGCTAAATTGAAATGCTTATTAGCCATCTTCGAATGCCGACAACTCTGCTTCAAATGCCAATAAGTCTGCTTAAAATGCCGATAAGTCCGATTAAAATGTTGGTGAGCCAACTTCAAATGCCGGTAATGAAATTTGCAATGAAATTATACCTAATGCGATTTGGAACTTGACATTTACGATTGGGGAGTTGTTGTTTGCGATTTGGAACTTGTCTGATTCGATTTGGCTCTTGACGTTTGCGATTTGGTGTCTGACGGATGTGATTTGGGACTTGATAGATACGATTTGGGACTTGACGTTTGTGATTTGGAACTTGTCTGGTACGATTTGGCTCTTGACGTTTTCGATTTGGTGTATGACGTTTGCGATTAGGAACTTGTCGGATACGATTTGGAACTTGCTGCTGGCATCTGGCTACTAGCAGCTAGCGATAAAAAAGTTGCTGGTGGCATTTGAATTGTTTCCACACTCGCTTGCATCTTGCAAGTGAGGTTTTAATAGGCTCTTCGCCTATTATTTATATATAATAAACAGCCAAAGGAATTCATAAAATTGGTTTGTTGAGGAAACTAACCAAGGACAAATGCTGGATAGTACTCTTTAAATACAGATAAGTCAGATTGAAATGCCAGTAAGTTATTTTCAAATGTATCCCAACCAAATTCAAATGTGTTTTTACCAAATTGAAATGCATCCCAACCAATTTCAAATGCATTTTATAGGAATTGAAATGCCGGTAAGTCAGATTGAAATGCCAGTTAGTCATTTTCAAATGTATCCCAACCAAATTCAAATGTGTTTTTACTAAATTGAAATGCCTGCCGAGCAATTTCAAATGTATTTTATATGTTTACTGATACTAGGAAGAATATTGTGTAAACTCAGTATTACTAAAATCAATTGTATAATAACCAACGGATTTAAAAACATGGCTATAACAAATTTAATTGTGTCCTATAATACACCGTTTCTTCACATTACTAAAGATAAATTCGAAAATTAATATAAAGCAGATTATATCCACGTTTTATTAGATAATATTTTATGAATTTACAAGAATTAATTGGTAAGCGTGTTGCTGAATTACGTAAGGAAAAAGGACTTTCACAACAAAAATTTTCTGATGATGCTGGTCTTGAAAGAAGTCATTTAACTAATATAGAAAATGGCAATAATAATATTTCTATTAGTACACTAGAAAAAATAATTACCAATTTAGGGATTACTCCGAGTGATTTTTTTAATACAGAAGAATTTTCGAACAAATAAATGAAAAAATTGAAGGTAATTGATTTCTTCTGTGGTGCAGGTGGATTTTCGGAAGGTTTCAGACAAATGGGGTTTGAAATTGTGCAGGGTTACGATCATTGGAAACCAGCGGTTGATACTTTCAATCATAATTTCAATTTAAACTGTGAACCTAAAAACATCTTAGATTTCAAAAATTCAGTTGATGAAATTGAAGCCTTACCTGATACTGAAATAATATTAGGCAGTCCTCCTTGTGTTAGTTTTTCAAGTTCAAATAAATCAGGAAATGCGGATAAATCTCTAGGTTTGAAACTTACTGAAACTTTTTTAAGAATTGTCGCTGTAAAAAAACACCAACCAAATTCTGTTTTGAAAGCATGGTTTATGGAAAATGTGGTTAATTCAAAAAGATATTTACAACCTCATTATACTTTCAAAGATTTAGGTCTTGAAGATTGGGCAAAGAAACATAGAATTGGTCCATTAACTACTGCTATTGATTTATATGAGAATACAACCATAATAAATTCAGCCGATTATGGCTCTATTCAATCAAGAAAAAGAGTTATTTCTGGTGAGATAATTAAAAAGAAAAAACTAATTATTCCAACTCCAACTCATCAACCAAAAGAATCTCAACTTAATTTACCACTTTACAATTCAATTAGTCAAATAAAAAATAATTTTCCGTCTCCATTTGAAAAAAAGAGTTCAATTAAAATCAAAGATATTCAATATCCTATTGAGATTGACAAGGATAAAATTACTGATCATTTTTATGATACTGGTGTTTATGAAATTGAATGGAAATTTTCAAGATATTGGAAAACCAATCATCCTTTCATGGGAAAAATGTCTTTTCCTGAAAATGAAAATAAACCAAGTAGAACAATAACAGCTACAAAAATTGCTAATTCAAGAGAATCTATAATCTACAAATCGGAAATAAGAAGAAAAGGTGATGGTGAGTTTAGACTACCAACTGTGAGAGAAGCTGCAATTATTATGGGATTTCCTGTTACTTATCAATTTTTAGGAAGTGAAAATAATAAATGGCGACTTG
>Ga0247839_1003621_pt1 | contig 20985 bp, 19 predicted proteins | sample LaCruzMarch2015__6_FD_192405 | JGI IMG/M metagenome (GOLD analysis project Ga0247839, IMG submission 192405) | Freshwater microbial communities from meromictic Lake La Cruz, Castile-La Mancha, Spain - LaCruzMarch2015_16m | ecosystem: Environmental > Aquatic > Freshwater > Lake | place: Spain... | reverse complement strand
GTGATATCGCCCTAGCCGTCGCTTTTGGTCCGGTGGCGGGAGTCCTCTTCGCCTACCTTATTCTCGGCGAAAAACCCACCCTGGCTCAGTATGTCGGGGGTGCCGTCATTATGTGCGGTGTCGCCCTCCATCTTATCTCGGAACGCAAATCTGCTATCCCCAGCCCCGAATCCATTTCGAACTCTGCCTTTCGCGGAGTCTAATCCTCCGCCCGCGATCCGATAGGCGCGGTAACTGGACCAGTCGCCAATAGCGCAAAGTGTCGTCCCGTTTTTCCCTTTTCCGCGCGATAGGAGTAAAATCTTTTGGGATCAGACGCTGTGCAAAGTTTTGTGTCCACAATTTCGCCCACACCCTCCGCTCGTAACTGCCGCACGATCTCCTCCGCAAAAGGCACATCATAGTGTGGCGGCCGAATGCACGGGCCCAATACCGCCACCATCTTTTCGGAATCGCAACCAAACTTCTCCCTCATGGTTCGGATGGCTACCCTCACCACCCCCAACTCCGTCCCCTTTCTCCCACTGTGCACTAACCCGATCGCTCCCGTCTGGCCACAGTACAGCCAGACCGGCCCGCAATCCGCCACCCGAACGACCAGAGCAAGCCCCCTCTCCTCAGTTACCAACCCGTCGACCGATGGAATCACCCGACCTGTCTCCCACTTCGAAACGACCGCAACTCCCGATCCGTGCGTCTGCTCCCCCATCACATAGTTTTCAGGCAAACCCGCTTCCTGCAAAATTCTAGGCACATCCCCCAGAACAAGCGGCGGGTCGGAACGCAGGGTAAAAGCGTGCGATAACCCCCTCGCCCTTAACTCAGGGAAGCGGAGAAAATTCACTGCCCTGGCTGCAGCCCCACCGCGGCCGAGGCCTGCATATTCACCTTCGGCTTCGGACTGGCCGATGCCGAGGAGGGCACCGCCGGCGGATTCTTCGGACCAAAGGGCGTCGCCGTCGCCCGCTCCAGCGCCGCCACCGCCACATTGTAATCAAATCTGCCCTGCAACTCGTTGAACTGGGCCTGCGTCAAATTCGATTGCGCATTGATAATATCCAGCTGGATCCCTGCCCCCACATTGAACCTTGCCTCGGCCAAACGCAGGCTCTCCCGCGACTGCTCCACATTTCGCTGCTGCGACGTGACCAGCTCCTTCGCCTCCTCCATCTTCACCACCGCGTCCCGCACGTCGCTTTCCACCAACCTGCGCTTCTCCTCATACGCCACCTCCGCCTTCCGAATTTGCGCCTTTAATTGCATGAATCTCCCGGTGCTCAACATCCCGTCGAACAAGGTCCACGTACCATTGATCGTCGCCACGGGCCCTTGAAAGCTGTCCGTAAAAGAGGAGCTGCCCGGATTCTGAATCACATCGTACCCCCCCGATCCCGTAATCTTGGGGATAAACGCCTCTTTTTTGGCTGCTTCGAAAAGTTTGCTCTGAATTTCGATCTCCTTCTTCACCGCCCGCAGATCGCTCCGGTTCTGCACTGCGTTGCGCAAAGAGGCCGTCAAATCGGTTTGCACCGGTTGATACGGCAGGTCCCCCTCGACAAACACCGGCGGGGTCCAGTCCGCCCCCGAATCGATCGGGTAATCCAGCGCCATGATCCGAGCCAACTGCACCTCCGCCACCCGCTTATTATTTCGGGCCCGAATCAATTGCGGCATGTTGTTCGCCAGCTCCACATCCGCCGTCAGTACATTAAACTTGGTCACCGTTCCCGCTTGAAAACGCTTCTGCTGGGAAGATAACTGCTGCTTTTTCAAATTCACCGCCTCCGTTTGCACATCGATCAACGCCCGATTCAGCAAAACCGCGTACACATTTTTTCGAACCTCCAAAATCACCCGATCAATCGTATCCCGGAGCAGAAGCATCGACTGACTTTCCGACATCCGCGCCGCTCGTGTTCGGGAAAGGGCGGCCCCTCCATCAAAAAGCAGCTGCGTAACCCTCACCCCCGCATTCCAATTCAACTCATCCAAGGACAAGAACCCCGCACTCACCAGTAACCCGTTCAGCTCTTTCGACTGATACTCAAAATTTCCCGCCGCCGTTACCTTCGGTAGAAGGGCACTTCGCACCTCCACCGCCACTCCCTCTTTTCTTTTCACCTCCTCCTTCGCCTGCCGAATTTCCGTATTCTGCTCCAAGGCCAACGCCACGCACTGAGCCAAATCCAGTCGCTTGCTCGTAAACTCAGGCACCGCCGATGCGCTGGCTAAGGGAAGTGTCACCTCCACCCCCTCTTGGGTTTTCTTCTCCTGGGCCAGCAACGGGCACAGCCCCAAAAAGAGAAGCGCAAAAATTTTAATTCCGTGGCAGTTCACGACAGTAGTTCTCCATCACCCGATAAATCCGAACCCACGCATCCTGATCTTTTTCCTCCAGCTGCGTTAAAATTGCCCCCAAATGGTGGCGCAACTCCCCTTGCAATCTCGCCATCAACTCTTTTCCCTTAGCCGTGATCTCCACCAATTTTTGCCGCCGATCCCCTTTTTGCGCCTGCCTTCTCACCAGCCCCACCGCCTCCAAACGATCCACCAACCCCGTCGTGGCCGAGGTCGCATGCCCCATCCGCTTGGCCAACATCCCCATCGGCACCCCCGACTCCAAACCCAAAAAGCCCAAAAGCGTAAACTGGGGGATCGAAAGCCGCTTGGTTGAGGTTTGCCGTAAAAGATCGACCAAAAACCGCCTCTGCAGAAGGGTGGCAATCCTTTCCAACTCCAGAACACGGGGATCGAATACCCCCGTAACTCCGTTCTGTGGATATTTAGTCATGTGAAATATATACTCGATGAAATATCCAGTGCGCACAAGTACCGATAAGTACGTATAATTGGTCCGAAAAACGTTGCCCGCCACGCCCTCACGACTATTTTCCAACAACTCACCATGGCAAACCTCTTTCTGGAACAAGCTCTCCCTCTCAGTCTGGTCGCCGGCTTCATTGGTCTGGCCGCCGCTTGGGGCCTCATTCAGTGGATTCGCTCCCAACCCGATGGCAACGACCGCATGCGGGAAGTCGCCGCCGCCATTCAAGAAGGAGCCGCCGCCTATCTGAATCGCCAGCTCCAAGCTGTCTCTGGCATCGCCCTCCTTCTCTTCATCGCCATCTGCTACTTCAAAAATCTCCCCACCGGCATCGGCTTCCTCGTCGGGGCCGCCTGTAGCTTGATCGCGGGCTTTGCCGGAATGCGGATCGCCGTCATGGCCAACGTCCGCACCGCCCAAGCCGCCACCCTCGGTCGTACCCCCGCCCTCCGCAACGCCTTCAACGGGGGCGCCGTTACCGGCCTGCTCGTCGTCGCCCTGGCTCTCCTCTCCATCGGCGCCTTCTACATGATTGCTTCCAAATATCTCGGCCTCCGTGCCGCCATCGACAGTCTCACCGGCCTCGCCCTCGGTGCCTCCCTCGTCAGCGTGTTTGCCCGGCTCGGCGGGGGCATCTACACCAAAGCGGCCGACGTCGGGGCCGATCTCGTCGGCAAGATCGAATCCAAACTGGAAGAGGACGACCCTCGTAACCCCGCCACCATCGCCGATAACGTCGGTGATAATGTCGGCGACTGCGCCGGCATGGCCGCCGACGTCTTTGAAACCTACGCCGTCAGTCTCATCGGTTGCGTGCTCGTGGCCTACCTCACCGTCTTGGGAGGCGATGGCAAACCCGAGCCCGCCGCTCTCACCTACCCCTTCATCGTGGGTGGCGTCTCCATTCTCTCCGCCATCCTTGGCATCCTCACGGTCAACTTTGGCCAAGGAAACCCCACCCGCCTCCTCAGCCTCGGAGTCCTCGTCAGTGCCCTGGCCTCCGCCGCCGCGCTTTGGCCTCTCACCCAAATCTTTTTTCCCAACGGCCTGTGCCACGACGGCCAGATCGCCTCCACCCTGGGGATCTACTTGGCCTCTTTGGTTGGTCTTCTCATGACCTTCGTTGTTCTCCTCATCACCAACTACTACACCTCCACCCACTACTCCCCCGTTCGTAATATCGCCAAAGCCTCCGAAACCGGCCACGCCACCAACATCATCGCCGGCCTCGCCATTGGCTCCCACGCCACCGCCCTCCCCGTCGGCTTCATCGGAATCGCCATTCTCCTCAGCTACCACTTTGCCGGTCTCTACGGTATCGCCATCGCCGTCATGGCCATGCTCTCCATGGCCGGAATCGTCATCTCTCTCGATGCCTTCGGCCCCATCACCGATAACGCCGGCGGTATCGCCGTCATGTCCGGCATGCCTAAATCAATTCGGGAACGAACCGATGAGCTCGATGCCGTTGGCAATACCATGAAGGCCGTCACCAAAGGATACGCCATCGCCTCCGCCGGTCTTGCCTCCCTCGTCCTTTTCGGAACCTACGTGCAGGAGCTTAAGGTCCACTTCGCCGCTCTCGGAACCGCCATGCCTAGCCTGGAGTTCTCTCTCACCGAACCCAAGGTCATCATCGGCCTCTTCATCGGCGGCCTTCTTCCCTTTGTTTTCACCGCCCGTTCGATGGATGCCGTCGGCGTGGCCGCAGGTGCCGTCGTGCGCGAGGTTCGTCGCCAACTCGCCGCCAAGCCCGGCATTCTCCTCGGCCACGATAAGCCCGACTATGGAACCTGCGTCGATATCGTCACCAAAGCTGCCCTTCGCCAGATGATCATCCCCGCCCTTCTCCCCGTCGTCTTCGTCGTCGGCGTCGCCGCGATTCCGGGCCTCGGACCCGTTGTCCTCGGCGGGGTGCTCGTCGGTACGATCGTCACGGGTCTTTTTGTCGCTATCGCCATGACCTCCTCCGGCGGCGCTTGGGATAATGCCAAAAAATATATCGAAGAGGGAAATTATGGGGGCAAAGGTTCCCCCGCCCACGCCGCTGCCGTCACCGGAGATACGGTCGGGGATCCCTACAAAGACACCGCTGGCCCTGCCATCAATCCCATGATCAAAGTCGTCAACATCGTCGCCATCCTCATCATCCCAATTTTCTTTTAAGCCACCGATCCCACCGTCTCCTCCGTCACCGGCGGCACTCTCCGGCCCGTCCAAACCCGCCAGATCACATTCGCGCACGCCCCTAACACCAGCACCACCAACAACAGAAAAAATCCCGTGACGCCCGCGTTGACCCCCTGCGCCGCGGCCAGCTTCGTCTGCCCCAAATCCGCCGCCCTCTGCATTCCCGCCAGAAATCCCAATCGCGGGTCGGCACTAAATATTTTCATCCATCCCGCCGAAAAGGTCACCACCACCAGCCAGCTCAACGGCAAAAGCGTCACCCACGCCCATCGTGCCCGCCCCATCTTGATCAAGACCGTCGTGGCCAAGCTCAACGCCATGACCGCCAACAGCTGATTCGCGACCCCAAAAATCGGCCAAAGGCTGTTAATCCCGCCCTGCGGATCCATCACTCCTTGAATCAGAAACCAACCCCACCCGCCGACAAACAGAAGGCTGCCCAACGAGCTTCCCCAAAACGACCTCACCTCCCCCCATGGCCGCCAAACCCATCCCAACAACTCCTGCACCAAAAATCTTCCAATCCGTGTGCCCGCATCGATCGTCGTTAAGATAAAGAGCGCCTCAAACATGATGGCAAAGTGGTACCACAACGCCATTCCACCCTTCCCCGTTTCCCCGGTCGAGCGGGCAAAGATCTGCGCCATCCCCACCGCAAACGTCGGCGCTCCTCCCGTTCGGCCAATCATCGTCTTTTCCCCCACCGATTCCGCTAAATCCACCATCTGCTTTTCCGTCACCGGAAAGCCCAGCGCCGTCACCTGCTCCACCACCGCCGCCGCCTCTCCCCTCAGATTGATCGCAAAGTATTCCCCCGGTGGCATGGCACAGGCCGCCACCAGTGCCAGCACCCCCACACACATCTCCGTAATCATCGCCCCATAGCCCACCATTCGAATATCCGCCTCACTCGCCAGCAACTTCGGGGTTGTTCCCGAAGCCACCAAGCAGTGAAACCCGCTCACCGCTCCACAGGCAATCGTGATGAAACAAAACGGAAAAACCGGACCCGCAAAAACAGGCCCACTCCCGTCAATGAAACGCGTCAACGAAGGCATCTGCAACTGCGGGGCCAAAATTGCCACCACCACCCCCAGAGCCGCCACCGTGCCAATCTTGAGAAATGAACTCAAATAATCCCGCGGGGCCAGCAACAACCAGATCGGCAAAATACTCGCCATCAGTCCATACCCCATGATCGACCACGCCAACATCGGTGCCTCCCAGGTAAACATCTTCGCCAAAAAAGGAGTCTCCGCCGCCCACTTCCCCGCCCAGACACATCCCACCAAGCCCAACACCCCCAACACCGTCACCCATGCCGTTCTTGTCCCCCCCGCCCCCCGCATCCCCAGCCCCATCGCCAAAGCCAACGGCATCGTTAAGACAATCGTAAACAATCCCCACGGGCTTTCCGCCAACGCCCGCACCACGACGAGCGCCAGCACCGCCATCAGCATGGTGATGATTCCCAACAATCCCACCACCGCCAAAGTTCCCGCCACCGGCCCCACCTCCTCCCGTAACATCTGCCCGACCGACTTCCCCCTCCTCCGTACACTCAGCCACAAAATGATGCTGTCGTGCACCGCCCCGCCCAAGACCGCCCCAATCAAAATCCAAAGGAATCCCGGCAAGTAACCAAATTGCGCCGCTAAAACCGGCCCCACCAGCGGACCCGGCCCCGCAATCGCGGCGAAGTGATGCCCAAACACCACCCACCGATTCGTCTTCACAAAATCTCGCCCATCCGCCAAACGCTCCGACGGAGTTTTCCGTTGTGGCTCAATCGACAGAACCGTCGCCATCAGCCACGCACTGTGGAACCGGTAACCAATCGCATAGACACAACCGGTCGCCACCACCAACCAAAGCGCATTCACCGGTTCCCCCCTTTGCCACGCCACTACCCCCAACGCCACCGCCCCGGCCATCGCCACCAAACCCCAGCCCACCTTTCCCAATAATCCAATGCCACTCTTCATTACTCTGAAAAATAGCAGAACAGTTGTTCACGACCAACCCTTCTGCCCTCTTGCCTGCGCCCCCGAATTTGTTAATTAATCTTGATGAAAATTATCCCCTTGGTCCTCTCGCTTCTCCTCTGCTTCTCCTTCGCTCTCCCCCACGCCGTGGCTCAGACCTCCTCCCGCACCTCCACCTCCCAAAAGAAGCCGAAACGCAGCAGCTCTGAATCCACCCCTTGGGAAAATGTCACCCTTCTCCTCGATCGCCCGGAAAAACCATACGAGGTCATCGGCCTGGTCAGTGCCCCGCAGATCTTTCTTTGGGACGACGAAGAATCGATGAAAGAGTCCCTGCAGAAGCAAGCCTGGAAGATGAAAGCGGATGCCGTCATTCTCGACCGAGTGGACACCAGCTTCCGCTTCACCGGCCCCGCTGGCGGCGCCAATGGCCGCGCCATTCGTTACAAATAATTCGCGTTTCTTCCCCTCAGGCCACTAGTTCCGGCCCGGTGGGCTCAATCAACTGATACTCGTTATTTCTCTGTCTTGGCTCGTACCCTGCCTCCCGAATCAAACTCCGCATCTCTTCTAAATTAAGTCGGAAACTTGTGCCCGCACTCGACACCACATTCTCCTCCATCATCAAACTGCCAAAATCGTTCGCCCCAAATTGTAACGCTACCTGACCCATCGCCGGCCCCTGCGTCACCCAGCTCGACTGCACATTCGGGATGTTATCCAGAAAGATCCGGGCCAACGCCTGCATTCGTAGATACTCATGCGAGCCCATCTTCTCCGCCTTCAGTACGGTGTTCTCCGGCTGAAAAGTCCAACAGATAAACGCCGTAAAACCCCCTGTTCGGTCCTGCAAATCTCGTAATCTTCGCAAATGCTCCATCCGATCCTCTACCGTCTCCACATGCCCAAACATCATCGTGGCGCTGGATCGCATCCCCATGCCGTGCGCAATCTCCATCACCCGTAGCCAAGCTTCCGTATTGCACTTCCGCGGCGCAATCCTCTGCCGAACTCGGTCCACCAAAATTTCCGCGCCTCCCCCCGGAATACTTCCTAAGCCCGCCTCCCGAAACTTTTCGATCACCTTCTCCAGCGGCATCCCAAAGACATCGGCAAAGTGGTTGAACTCAGGCGGCGAGAAACCGTGCACGTTCACTTGGGGATATTTGGCCCGCAAATGCCGTAGCAGATCCAAATACCACTCCAACCCCAGCTTCGGATGGTGCCCCCCCTGCAGCAGAATCTGATTTCCGCCTACTGCCACCAGCTCATCAATCTTCTGGTCGATCTGTCCTTGGCTCAAAACATAGTGATCCCCATCTTTTTCCGTTCGGTAAAAAGCGCAAAACTTACAGTAAACGTCACACACATTCGTGTAGTTAATGTTTCGATCCACCATGTACGTGACCACTTCCTTCCCCCGCCCATCGTAATCGTTTCCCTTCGCGCGATTCCGACGCGCGTGGGCCATCTCCCCCAACTTGGCCAAAGGCCAACCATAGATTTCCCGGGCCTCACCTTCCGTGATGCGAGCCCCCTCTAATATTTTTCCCTCCAATCCCATCATCGCCCTCGCCCCTTATCTGGAAATATCGCCCTGCCCCAGCAGCTTGAACCCCCCCCGCCCCAAAACCTGTGCCCCCAGCTCATTGTCATCCAAATTGAGACAAAGCGCGGGTCTCGCCTCCGGTCGCACCAAAAATGCGTAGGTGGTCAAGATGTTGATCTCCGCCTCGAGGAGCGAGGACAAAACCTTGGGCAACTCCGTCGCCGCCCCCAACTCCACCGCCACGACAGTCGATTCCGTATGCGCCACCGCCTGCTCATGGAAAATCGCACGCGCCTGGTCTGGATCATCCACCACCATCCGCACGATCGAACTATCGGTCGTGTCCAAAATCGTCAGCGCAACTACGTGCACTTGTCGGCTGTGCAAAATCCGAATCAGCTCCAGCAATCGACCCGCCTTGTTCGCCAGAAAAATCGAGAACTGCCGGACCGGATCCGATTGACTCTTTTGCGTCGCCACTGCCATAGCCAAACCCTACCCCCTCTTCCTATCCCCGCCAACCTAGGATCACTTTGGCCGTATTGCGGCCGCTAGCCCCAAAGACCCCTCCCCCAGGATGCGTACTCGCACCCGTCAGGTATAAATTCTTCATCGGCGCCCGATAACAGGATATCTCCGGCAGGGGCCGAAACATAAACATCTGATCCAAGCTCATCTCAAAGTGCATCACGTTGCCACGCAACAAACCCAAATCCCTCTCCAGATCGAGCGGAGTTTGAATATACCTTCCGATCATCTTCCCCCTCATGTTGGGCGCGTACTGGCAAACCAACTCGTACAACTTATCCGCCTCCCGCTCCCGAATCTCGTCCCACGTCTCCCCGTTCCGTAATTCATAACTGTGGTACTGCGCCCACGTAAACAGCGTGTGCTTCCCCGGCGGGGCCAGCGTGGAATCAATCGCCGAAAAAGTCATCGCCACCACGCTCGGATTCTTCGGTGGCTGATATCCCAAATAATCCCGATAACTGCTCTCCAACATGGCTCGGTTTCGGCAGAGCAACTGCATCCCCGAATGGTACTCCCGTGCCTGTTTCCCACTCGCCACCTCGCCGCTGTAGATCGGCAACTCCTCCACCGCGTGGCGCACCACTGTCCCAAATCCATTGCCAATGCGTGCCTTGGCCATTCGCCCGGATAACTCCGCCGGCCCATCTTTCAGCAGATCGCAAAAAAACGTTTTCAAATGGCACGCCGCCACCACCTTCTTCGTCCCCAAAACCCGATCCCCTGCCTCCACCTCCCAACCCGCTCCCACCTTTCTCACCTCCTTCACCCCCTGCCCCAAAAACAGCTCTCCCCCGTGCCTCTCGAGACACTTCACCAGCGCCGTCGCCAACGCCCCGCTCCCGCCCTTGGCCCGTTTCGCCCCACACTTATGAATCATCGCGTTCCAGCCAAACATATCCCCGCTCGCCACCTCCGCCGGGGCCGGTCCGCTCTGGGCCGAAAGCCAAAGCATGGCGGTCCGCAAATGCTCATTCTCAAATGTCTCTTCGATTACATCCCCATACGGCGCCATCAACTGCCGGGCCGTATCCAAGCTCGACCACAGCCGCCGCGACTGCGGCCGAAACAGGTTCCTCTTCACGATCGTCCCAAACAGTCGAGCGGGTGAGGGCGGCGCCAAAAAGGTCTCAAACACTCCCTCATTTAACTCCGTCCACCGCTCCACATATCTACGATACGCCTCCGCATCCCGCGGGCTGAATGCGGCAATGCTTTCACAAGTCTTCTCGACCGAGCGATGAAAGGAAATCCCGCGACCCGTTCCTTCCACCGGGTAGTACGCCCACGGATCCATCTCGATGTACTCCAATCCCTCCCTCGCTAAATCCAGCTCCCCCAAGACCGGCGTCAGATGAATCATGATGTGAACCGACGACCCCACATCAAACCGGAATCCCTTCACCAAATCGTCCCGCGTACACACCGCACCCCCCGGCATATCTCTCTTCTCCACCACCGCCACCTTCAAGCCCGCCTTGGCCAAGTAACAGGCACAGATCAGGCCATTGTGACCCGCCCCCACCACTACCGCATCGTAGGACAAAACGGAATTACCTCGCCGCCACGAGTTGCGGCGGAGCGCTTTTTCGCTTTTGGCAAAAACGAACAATCCTGTCCGCCGCTACCTCAATCCGATCCAACGAGGTCGCATAACTGCACCGAACAAAACCCTGCCCTCCCGGCCCAAACGCTTCCCCCGGCACCACCGCCACTTTCTCCTCCTCCAACAGCTGCAAGGCAAACTCCCGCGAAGTCAGCGCCGTGCTTCGGATATCCACAAAAAGATAGAACGCCCCCGCCGGCTGGGTCGGCTTCAAACCAGCCTCCTCCATCTTCCGTTTGAGGAAATCCCGACGAATTCGATAGCTTTCCCTTGCCTCACTCGTGGTCGCCTCTGCCCCCCGCAGAGCCTCCGCCGCCGCCTCTTGCCCCAAGGTGGAAGCACAGAGAATGGCATACTGATGAATCTTCATCATCGCTTCAATCAGCGGAGCGGGCGCACACGCATAGCCAATCCGAAATCCCGTCATGGCAAATGCCTTGCTCAGCCCATGCAAAAGGATCGTCCGCTCTCTCATCCCAGGCCGGGTGACGATCGATTCATGCGGCCCCTCATAACTCAACTCGGCATAGATCTCATCGCTGATCACCAAAAGATTCTTTTCCACGCAGACTTTGGCCAACTCGTCCAGCTCCCGCCCCCGCAAGACCGCACCGGTGGGATTGGTCGGAAAATTGAGCAGCAACACTTTTGCCCCCGTCGCCGCTTCCGCCACCGCTCGGGGATCCAGCCGAAACCCATCCTCCGCCCTCGTCCGAATCGCCCGGCCCTGGGCATGTGCCAAGGTGATCGACGGCGCGTAGGACACATAACACGGCTCGTGATACAGCACCGTCTCCCCCGGATTCAGCACCGCCCGCAACGCCAAATCAATCGCTTCACTCACCCCCACCGTCACCAAAATCTCACTTTCCACGGCATACCGCTGCCCAAAAACTTTCTCCACGTAACTCGAAATCTCATTCCGCAATTTGAGACTGCCTGAGTTCGACGTATACCCTGTCCTCCCGTGTTCCAAGGAGTAGATCGCCGCCTCCCGCACCGCCCACGGGGCCGAAACATCCGGCTCCCCGATTCCCAGCGAGATCACATCCCCCCGCTTCTGCACGATTTCAAAGAAGTCGCGGATCCCCGACCTCGGGATCCCCTTGACATGCTCCGCCAGAAACTCGCCTCCGTTTTTCATGGCGAAACGGAAAGCCGTTCCGCTTTTTCATCCTGCAGGAACAGCACCCCCGCCTCCTTGTATGTCTTCAGCTGAAAATGGGTCGCCGTGGAAATCACACCCTGAATGGTCGACAGCTTCTCCGCCACAAAACTCGCCACCCGCTTGAGATCCGGCCCCTCCACCACGATCAGCAGATCGTACCCTCCGCTCATCAGCTGACAGGAAACCACTTCCGGATACCGAGCCACCCGCGCCGCAATGCGGTCAAATCCCCCATCCCGCTCGGGTGTGATCCTGACCTCAATCACCGCCCGAACTCCCCCATGACCCGTCTTGTCCGAATCCAAAATCGCTTGGTAACCCAAAATCACCCGATCCGCCTCATACCGTTGCAGTGCCTTTTCCACCTCTTTTTCGGTTTGGCCCGTGACCTTCGCCAGCTCCGCATTCGACAGGCGGCCTCGCTCTTTCAGAATCTGTAGAAGGGGATCCATCGCCGGACTCAGGTTCGTCCCGATGCCGAAACCTTAAGGAACCAGAAAAATCTTGCCCGTATAGGGGCACTTCACCTCGGTACCCGGAGCAAAGCCCTTCACATCCACTAATCCCGCGTACGGCGCATAGGGACTACGCACCATGCCTGTTTTACCGGAAACTTTTTCTCCCTTCGGATAGCTGGCCTTCGTTGGCGTGCTCTTCTCCGCCGGGTCAGGGGGAGACCAGGGCTTTTTTTCATCACTCGCCGCCGTGGGCGGCTTTTCACTCGTCGTCCCCTCAGCGGGTGTATCACCCGAGGCGGGAGCGGTCGTATCCCCATAAGTCGTCGTGACGTTTTCCGCATCTCCCGGAACGGTGCAACCCGTCCCAGCGATGCCTACGCCAAGCAAAACCAACATGATCCATCGAAATTTCATAATGGATAAACCTATCACAGTCACTTCTTTGGGGCAATCCTGCCCTCCTTCTTGCGAAAGGTTACCTTCAGCCGTGCCTCCGCCTTCTCCCCCGGCTTCAAATCAAGGTGCTTTCCAAATAAGACACAGTTGCCCTGCCGGATCGGCCCCTCCGGACCCTTTTCCACATCCAGAATGGGATATCCCCAAACCAGCGGAAGATTCTCCGACGACATCGTCACCTCCAAACCATCCGGCGATCCCGCTACCACCCGCGACAAAGCCTCCCCCTGCCACCGATCCCGATCCGATTTTTTCGTCTCCCCAAAATTCCAAACCGCTCGTCCCGACTGGTCCGTTCCCAAATTCACATTCATCTCCGCCGCAAACACCGCCTCCAGCGGCAACTTTCCCGTGTTGGTGATTTGATAGGAAACCTCCACCAACCCGCCCGCCGCATCAATCGCATACGTTTTTTCTAAGAGACACGGCAGCCTCGTGCCCACCCGATACAAACCTCCGTCCCGTCGCAAAGATAACGTCAGCCGGCTCCCCGTCTGCCGCATCTGCGTAATCTCAAACGGCTGCAGAATAAAATCCCCCAGTTCCGGATACGTCCCGGCAACCAGCTGCTCCACCGTCGTCCCCTTGGCGAAAAAGTGATCCTGAAAAAGCCGCCGCTCATACCAGTCGATCGGACCCGCGCTCGCCCCATTCATTCCCTCATCCCGCCTCGTCAATACATCCGCCAAATTTCGGCCAAATTCCGGCAATCCCACCTCCAAACACGCCCCACCCAAATGGGGCGCAAAAAGAAGGGTCAAAGCTGGATGCCCGGCGACCACTTCGATCTGCCCATCCGCGTTCACATCCTCACGCACCACCTCCATCTCCGTCTGCCCCGCTCTCATCTCCGCTTCGGCCGAAAGCAGCTCCCGCCAAATTGCGGCGCGCAGATGCGGCAGATGCAAACCTCCCTGCGTCCCGTGCCACTGGGCCGTGGAACACTGCGCCCGCCACAATCGCTCGGTCACCGCCCGAGCCCCGGGAAACTGGCTCTTTCCCTTCAACTTTCGCCCCAACATCAAATTCTTCCGATACATCAGGTTCAGCTCCTCATACCGCACACGGAAAGATCCCCAAGAACCCCCTCGAAAAAACGGCAGCCACTTGCCCGCATCAAACCTCTGCGCCAGCTGCCCCCGCTCCCGGAAAAACTCCTTCCTCGCCGAACCCGGCAAGGACCACCCCCCCAACTCCGCCGGGGTCCCCGGGGGCAAGGCCACCCTCCCCCGCGGACTCTGCCGCTCCAACTGCGCCCGCCCTGTCAACGTGTTCACCCAATTCGACGACTCCTGCAACCTCGCAAATAGGGAGCCCAAGTATCCCGCCACTCCACCTGGTGCCTGACTCCAGTTCTCTAAATTTCCCGCTAAGGTCAGCGTAATGTCCTCTCCCCGGTTCGCCATTCGGCGCAAATATCCAAACAGTTCATCCAACGAGGCGTGCGGCACGAGCCGGGCCAACTCCGGGCAGGTCGGGAAAACCGACAACATCGATCCCGACTGATCCGTCACATAGTGACCATTCATTTTGGCCGGAATAATCCCCGCCTGCTGGAAAAAAGATCCCTCCACCATCGTGTACTGAAATCCCGCTCGCCCAAACGCATGACAAAGAGAAGGCCCCCATACCCCCTCCGCCAACCAAACCCCTGATGGCGTCACCCCGAATCTCTCCTGCAACCACCCATTCATCTTCCCCAACTGCCCATCCCGATCTTCCTCCGACCACTCCACCAGCACCGGTTCGTAAAATCCTCCCGACAACATCTCCACCCGTCCCGTCCCGACAAGCTCCTTGAGTTTCTTCAGCAAATCCTGATGCCGCTCCGCCCACGCCTCCAAAAGAGGCCCGCTCACATGCAGATTCACCGCTACCCCAGGATGCTTTGCCAAAACCTCTAGCACGGGTGCGTACACCTCCTTTGTGATCCGATCCACCACCTCCGGGAAATTACCCACCGGCTGGTGCATGTGCAGCCCGAGAACCAAATTCACATTTTTCATCGGTAGGGTTTATATATACCAGTTCTTCATATCCAACGCACGCATCGGCCCGCGAAATTCGATCAATCCCCTATCCGGATACCGCTCCACCTCCACCCCGCCGCGGATCACCCTCACCAAAAAACTCACCTCCTCCCCATCGGCCCGCCAGCCCAAGGAGGCAAATGGGATCCGCAGCCCCAAACCTCCTCCTCCCGCGACTTCCGCCGAACAATCCTCCGCCTCATAAACCACCCCGTCCTTCGATTTTTCTAAACTCACCTTCCCATCCTTTTCCCCACCAATCCGAATCCGCACGGGTGCGGGTTGGTGAAAATCCAAAATCACCTCCTCCCCCAGCGGCTCCTTTCCATCCAAGCGAAAATGAAAATCTGATTCCCCATACCCGTATCGCACCATCCGCACTCGCCGATCCCCCTGCGCCATCGCCCCCTGATCCCGCCACGCCTCATACTTCCCCGCCCCCGACCACTCTAAGTAACTTCCCGTCCCGCTCAACTTGGGCTCAATCTCCCGCACCGGCGGTGTTCCTAACTGCGTCCCCGTCGCACAAATCGGCACACTCAATCCGGCCGGCGGGGTCACCCCCAACCGTCGATACACCTGTTGCAGCCGACCCCGAAAGAGTGCGTCAAAAATCGTATCGCTGTCAGTTTGAAAATCTGGCCCGTACCACCAAAACCAATCGCTTCCCTCCGCCGCATACAGATCCTCCCATGCCGCCGCCAACACCTCCTTCGTCACCTGCCCACCCTCTCTCGCCTGAATCAAAAAATCTCGCGTCCGCTTGATCCAACACCACCCCTGATTTTCCTCCGGATCCCCAATCCAAATATCGAAGTTCCCCCCAATCCAAGACCCCGAATGCAACCGCCCCAGCGGCCTCCCCTCCCGCGTCCCTAGATATCCCCCCAACGTGGTCGACTTCAGCCCCTTGGTTTGTTGCAACCGCGTATAAAACTCATCCAAAAATGCCTCCCCACTGTCCGGAAAAGCCTCCCACGCGTTCTCCCCGTCCAAAGCCAATAAGACAATTCCATCCGGCGGCATCACCTGCGCAATGTGCTCCAAGTGGATTCGCAAATGCTCCGCCGCCACTTTCGGCTCCGTCCTCGCCGCCGTGAAACCAATGTAATCCGATAAAGGCCTCTCTCGAAACAGCACCTTCATCGAACTCCCACCCTCCTCGACCCGCCACGCTTGAAACAGCTCCGAGTGTTTTCCTTTCCACCCCTGCGCCTCCAACCCCCGAAACAAAACCATCTCGTCCGTACAGAAATACTCAAATCCTGCTCGAGCCATCAAAGGAATCACCTCCGGACTGACCGATCCCTCCGACGGCCACAAACCTCGCGCCTTTCGCCCAAACACCCGCTCATGCGCCGCCTGCGCTTTCTCCAACTGCACCTGGGCGTCCTCGGGCGCCTGCAACCGCTCCGGCAACCGCACCCAAGGCATCGCCCGCTTGGCCGAATCGGTGTCGACTAATAGCGGTAAAATCGGGTGATAAAACGGCGTCGTCGTTAACTCCACCTGCCCCGACTCGGCCAGCGCCCGATACTCCCCCAAAATCCCCCGCAACATCTCCCGGTGAATCTCCATCACCCTCCGCTTCTCCTCCTCCGTAAAGTCTCGCCCCTTCTGCATCATCGCCCCTAATTCCGGATACCTCTTGCGCACCGCAAATCCACACCAGCTCAAGTTGAACCACACCTGCAAATCCCGAAAATCCTTCTCCCGAAAACGCTTTCGACTCTGCTCCGATTGCCCCGCCCCCGCTCCTCTGCCCCGCAAATCCAACAACTGCCGATACCTCGGATACGGCTCCACACAGGTCGTCCAGTTGATCTTAAAAAAGTGCTCCAAGAGCTGTTGCTGATCCTCCTCCGTCAAACTCGCCGCACTTTTTTGGCCCAACTCCCCCCACCGATCCTTCACCCGCCCCTCGGCCAACTCCTCAATCTGCTGCACCAACACCGGAGTCAAATTAAAGTTCAGCTTCACCCCTGGGTGCCGACGCGCCATCTCCGCCATGTCCGCATACCCCCGCACCGTGTGCAGTCGTACCCACGACATCACCACCTCTCCCGTGGCCGCGTCAACGTAGGAAGGTTGGTGCAGATGCCAAAGGAGAGCCACCTCAGCCACGACTCACCGCCTCACGCAATACCCCTGCAGCCTCCTCCGGCAAAGTCGGGTTAATATAAAAACCCGTGCCAAACTCAAACCCGGCGATCCCCGTCAGCCGCGGCAGAATCTCCACATGCCACCGGAAATCGGCATCAATCGAAGTCCAGGCATCCGGCTGCCGACTCCGCCGAAACGGCGCATTGTGCAAAATCATATTGTAGGACGGCTGGTTCAGCGCCCCCGCATACGCCCGCAAAACCCTCTGGACCGCCTCCGCCAATAGAACGAGGACCTCATCTTTCGAGTTTTGAAAATCGGCCGACTGCTTTCTTGGCAGGATGCATGTCTCAAAAGGGAAACGGCTGGCAAAGGGACAAAAGGCGGTAAACCCGTCATTTTCAAAAATCACCCGATCCCCCATCTTCCGCTCCGCTTGCAGAATATCCGCAAACAAACTTCGATCCTTCTCGATGTAGTACCTGCGGGCCGCCACCAGCTTCTCCTTCAAAACAATCGGCGTGACCGGTAGCGCAATCAGCTGGGTGTGCGGGTGGGGCATCGTCGCCCCCGCCATCGCCCCGTGGTTTTTAAATACCATCGCGTACTGCAGCCTCACATCCTTCGCCAGATCCAGAATCCGTGCCCGACACGCCTCCCACACCCTCGTCACCCCCGCCAGGTTCTGCTTCTCCAAAACCAGTTGCGGGTGAGGCGTCTCCACGATGACCTCGTGCGCCCCGATCCCGTTCATCCGATCGTAAAAACCCACCGCCTCCTTCTCCAGCTCCCCCTCCACCCGCAACGCGGGAAACCGATTCGACACCACCCGTAACTGCCACCCCGGCCCATTCGCCCCACCCCCGTTCGGACGCACCGCATACAGTTCAGCCGGCGTGTACTTTTCATGCCCCTCCAAAAACGGATCTTCCTCCGGCCGCGTCGGCAACAACTCCTCACACTTGTACCGCTCCGGCCGGATCTGTCGCTCCGGACTAAACACCACCCACCGGCCCACCACCGGATCTTTTCTTAACTCTGGCATGCTATGATCCCCTTTCGTTCACCAACGCTTGATAGACTTTTTCGTAGGCCGGCACCGCTGCCGCCCAACTCCAATCCCGAGTCATACCATTTCGGCGAACCTCCTTCATCATTGCGGGTTCATCCCAAATCGCCAAGGCTCGATCTACCCCCCCCGCCAACCCTTCCGCCGTCGGCTCAAAGAGAAATCCCGTCCCCTTCGTTCCATCCCACTCCTCCACCGTATCCCGTAATCCCCCCACCCGTCCCACCACCGGAATCGCCCCATACCGCATGGCATACATCTGCGTCAGCCCGCACGGCTCACTCCGCGACGGCATCAAAAAGAAATCTGCCCCCCCAAAAATCCGCCGCGCCAACCCCTCATCATACCCTACCCGTACCGCCACACTCTTGGGATGCTCTTGGGCCAACTTTCTCCCCTCCTCCTCCATCGCCCGATCCCCCGCCCCCAATACCACCAGCCGACCCCCTTGCCTCACCAACTCCTTCACCCCACCCCAGGCCAAATCCACTCCCTTCTCCCTCGCCATCCTCGTCACCATTCCAAAAATCGGTCGCCCATTCGCCGGCTCCAACCCCATCTCCTTTTCCAAGGCACTGCGACACTCCACTCTTCCCGCCATCGACCCCACCTTGAAACTCTTTGGCAAGCACCCGTCCGTCGCCGGATTCCACGCCACCACATCAATCCCATTCAAAATTCCCGTCACCCGATCCCCTCTTCCTCGCAACACCTCCTCCAACCCTCGCCCCTGCTCCTTTTCCTGAATCTCTTGCGCGTAAGTCGGGCTCACCGTGGTCACCCCATCCGCCATCCGAATCGCCCCCTTCAACCAATTCATCTTCCCATAAAACTCTACCCCCTCCGGCCGAAATACCCCCTCCGGCAAGCCCACCTTTCGAAAATCCTCCGCCGGAAACTCCCCCTGATATGCCAAATTGTGCACCGTACACACCGTCCTCATCGGCAAACCCAGCGCTTGGACATACGCCGGCACCAAACCCACCTGCCAATCGTTCAGCTGAATCACCTCGGGGGTCGGCTCCACATACCGCGCCAGCTCCACCGCCCCACGCGAGAAAAAAACAAATCTCTCCAAACTGTCCGCGTAATCCACCCCTCCCTCCCCATACACCCCCTCCCGATCAAAATACTCGTCCTGCTCCAGTGCGAACAGGGCCACCCCGCCCCTCTCCCCACCCCACACTCTCGCCCGCCTCACTCCACCCACCCCCGGCACTTCCATCTCCATCTCCGTTGGCCGAAACTCCCCCGATCTCCTCAACGCCCGATGCAACGGCACCACCAAACTCACGGAATGACCCGCCTCCGCCAGCGCCTGAGGCAGAGCCGCCATCACATCCGCCAGCCCGCCCACCTTCGCGTGCGGCGCCAACTCAGCGGCTATGAATAGGAGTTTCATCAAATCTAGGTATCATTCTTATCTCAAACCTATGCCTGCCGCCAGCCGCTTGCCCGATCGCCTCCTTGCCCTTCTCCAAGGCAAGAAAGCCACCCCGCTCGATCCACCCACCCTCGCCAAACGTCTCCGCGTCCCCCTCTCCGCCATCACCCGCACTCTCCACGCCCTCGAAAAGGACGGCACTCTCGCTCGGGTTCGCCAAAACCACTACATCTCCGCCCGCGATGCCGACCTCGTCACCGGCACCATTCAATTCCATGCCAAAGGCTTCGCTTTTGTTGTTCCTCCCGATGGCACGCCCGATCTTCACATCGCCTCGGAAGATACCGGCACCGCCCTCCACGGCGACCTCGTCGTCGCCCGCATCGATCGGCGGGCCCGACCCGCCCCCCGCGGCCGCCGCCCCTCCGAACCCGACCGCCTCCGCGGCCGCGTCCTCCGCATTCTCGAACGCCGCTCCGCCCTGATCGTCGGCACTCTCCAAAAAACTGCCCGCTTCTTTGTTGTCATTCCAGATGACCCGCGCCTCCTCCACAACCTCTACGTTCCCGCCCCGGGCACCGATGGCTCCCCCCAAGCTCAGCCCGGCGACAAAGTGGTCGCTAAACTGATCGACTGGAAAGATCGCGGCACCAACCCCGAAGGTCTCCTCGTCGAACGCCTCGGCCGCGCCACCGACCCCGGGGTCGATATCCTCTCCATCATTCGCAAATTTAATCTCCCCGCCGCCTTTCCCCCCGAAGCTCTGGCCGAAGCCGAATCCTTCCCTCCCGTCGAACTCCCCGATCGCCCCGTCGGCCGGGAAGATTTGCGGGGCGACTTCATCATCACCATCGATCCCGATACCGCTCGCGATTTCGACGACGCCATCTCTCTCCGGGAACTTCCCCAAGGCCACGTCGAAGTCGGCGTTCACATCGCCGATGTCTCCCACTACGTCAAACCTGGATCCGAGCTGGATCACGAAGCCCGTAAACGCGCCAACAGCGTCTACCTCGTCAACGGCGTCATTCCCATGCTCCCGCCCCGCCTTTCCGATGGGCTCTGCTCCCTTCGTCCCAACGAACAGCGCCTGACTTACTCCGCTTTCATTCGGCTAAATGCCGAGGGCAAGCCCGGCGCCACCCGCTTCACCCGCTCCGTCATCTACTCCCGCCACCGCCTCACCTATGCGGAAGCCCTTCTGCGGCTCCGCCGTCCGGCCCAGGACGACCTCGATCGCTTTCTCCAACGTGCCTGGCACTTTGCCTCCTCTCTTCGGCAACAACGCTTTGCCCAAGGCTCCCTCGAACTCGATTTTCCTGAGCTCCGTATCCTCCTCGATCCTCAAGGCAAACCGAACCGGATCGAAAAAGAGTCTTCCGACGAATCCCACCAGCTGATCGAGGAGTTTATGCTCCTCGCCAACGAATCGGTCGCCCGCCACCTGAATCAGGAGCATCGCCCGGCCCTTTACCGCATCCACGAAAATCCCGATGAATCCCGCCTATTGGAATATCGGGAACTTCTCCTCGCCCACGGCATCAAAGCGGGCGACCTCACCCAACGCGGCGAAATCCAAAAGATTCTCAAACTTCTCCCCGGTCGTCCCGATGGCTACGCCCTGAAGATCGGTCT